>Ga0233412_10000460_pt1 | contig 23771 bp, 32 predicted proteins | sample Na_anoxic_4_MG_FD_180667 | JGI IMG/M metagenome (GOLD analysis project Ga0233412, IMG submission 180667) | Seawater microbial communities from Saanich Inlet, British Columbia, Canada - Na_anoxic_4_MG | ecosystem: Environmental > Aquatic > Marine > Inlet | place: Canada: British Columbia...
CTGGGCCGGGTGTGCTGTGCTGGCTGTGCTGTGCTGTGCCTGCTGTGCCTGCTGTGCTGTTCAGCGCACAAAAAAAGGCACCTCATGCATGAGGTGCCTTTAACCGATCGGTTCAAACTACAATTCAGACACCAACAAAAAAACCATCAGACTGGCGAATTCTAGCAATCGCTTTCACTCGCGTTTTTGGCAATTTCGTCCGTAATCCGACGATACAACCAACAGGATCACGAAACCTCAAATCGTCGTGGTCACCGTCGATAACCTTGAGATTATTCCATTCTTCCGGAATCGTGCCCCGCATCGTCTCACGATCGAAAAACGGAACAGCAACGTTCACTCCGTCACGAACAAGCGCTTTAGCTTCGCTAACGGTCATGCGCTCAGACCATGACGCTGTGATATGATAATTTCCGGGAAGCTTCCCAGCAGCGTAGTCTAAAAACGTCCTACGGACTTTCGAATACCCGTAAAAATGCCAGGCAGGGAATTCCGTGAACAATGCTGGCATCAATCCAGGCCAGTCCAGGTCGGAAAAAGTATTCGGACGAAATGCCACCGGAATTCCCAACCGATCAGCTGCGCGTTGCGTCATCCAGCATTCTGCCTGCAGGATGCGCCAAAATAATTCCCGGTCTTCAAAAAACAGTTTTGTGCGCCCAATTCGCGAGCGCTTGATTCTGCCTGGATCATATTCGGCACGTCCAGTATGCGCGACGCAAGGCGCGCGACATTTGCCACTCGCCGCACAGACCTGATGCCCGGACGTTCGAGCAGGCGCAAGACTGATGCCAGCATTGTGAAAACCGATTGCTTTCAAAAATTTCGAATTGTATCCAGGCTGGGATACCAAACGCGTAAAATCGTATTGTCGGGCAAGCTCAGCACACTGACGGAGGCTCAATTTCTGCATTAGTTCAGACTTTCAGGGTTCAGGGTTCAGGATTCAGGGTTCAGGATTCAGGGTTCAAGGAACAAAAATCACAGGATAATTGTCGTCAAGACTATCATGATTGTCACCACAGATTCGTAGTTCTGCCACACGACATTCATCTTCGTAAGGATCTTCGACAGTAACAATGCGATCCAATTGCTCTTCTGCCAACTTCTCCAGTTGCTCAATCAACTGACGGTATGTCATTTGTTCGCTTTCCATCTTTCGGTCCAGGGTTCAGGGTTCAAACGGTGTGTGGCCGACGCGCGAGCGTAAATCGAATTGCGCCCCACAATAGACTGATCTCATACTCGAGTTGTTCCGGGTGGCGCTCATACACGCCGGGTGGAAATGGTGGCGGGTCCTGATTGATACGCTTTAATTCTTGGTCAGCAGCTTGTAATAAGCGTTTTCTCATTGTGGGTTCCTCGCAAAGTGTTGGTTTTGGCTACTTAACTTGCTGCGCTGAAATGAATTGCAAGCCGTGTGCCTCGCAATACAGCTGACAATCAAAACGGGTATGCATGAGGCGGACGACCGTTTGTAATTCATTGCTACGCGTCAGGTACTCAATTCTAAAATCTGCCATGGTGGGTCCCTCGCAAAGTGTTGGTTTTGACTAACTTAAAGAACACTACACTTATCATCGGTAATAAGTAAAGTCTAATATCGTTTTTTTTCATAAACACCATTGCGCAGCAATAGTGACCGCGCTATCGTGCTTGAATTCAGACAGTCTTAAACACGACAAAATTGTCGTGAATCGGGATTCGTGAATCAGAATTCGCGAATCGGAAAACACGACAAAATTGTCGTGAATCAGAATTCGCGAATCGGAAAACACGACAAAATTGTCGTATGTTCATTTTGGCAAAAATTTTTGCGAGAATTTCGCGCCTCTATATGGCCTCTCAAAATTTGGGGGTTTTTACAGCAGGGATTAACCTGCTCCGGGAATATCTGCAGGATTCCCGCCACGATCCACGCCAGGATCTCCCAGCGATTCTGCCTGGATTGCTCGCGATGTTCTATCGGCCTGGTCAGCGGAAATGCTGACAGAATCCCTGAGCCGATGCATCAGGATGTTCCCACTGTTCTTCTCTGATCTGCTTCAGCATGCCCGTATTGATTGCCTGGCAAATCCCTGCGATATCTCCACAGATCCCCACATCGACTGCCTGAGCATCCGCTGAGTGATTGCACGCAAAGACCCCTGACAGGTTCCCCAGCGGTTTGCTGGTAGCCTGTCAGGGGTGATGGGGGGGGGTATTTTTTTGGGGGGATGCCTGAATAATCGTTAATTATTCAGCAGCTCATGAGTCCCGCCACTCGCTGATCCCTGCCTCAGCAACTTGCGTTGCTGCAACCGCCTCATCCTTGATCTCTGGGAATCGCTCATCCTCCCACCACTCGCCGTACTCAGTCAGGTTACCTTCCGCGTCGTGGGTGACCTCGCTGCCGTGGTCGTAGCTCAACTCCCACGGTCCCGTCTCTGCGGTCGGGACGTATCCATCCATGTCTGCCTGTACGGTGCTGCCGAAACTGCCGAGGTTGCTCTTGTGGTATGCCATCGCGTCTTTTCTCCAATGTCAGGTTCAGGTTCAGGGTTCAGATTCAGGTTCAGCTCTTGCGTGGCCTGCCCATGCCAGGCATCGGCGGCAGTTTGTTCCGCACTGCCTTGGCGAGAGCGTCCTCGAGGACTCTGGCCGCCCACTGGGATTTGCTGCCGTAGCCAGCTTTCCTCGCCGCATCCTCCCACGCTTTCTGTCGGACTCCATCATCCGACAGGTTGATCTGCAGGTTAGATCGACTCATTTGTACGCGATTTCTAATGTCATGTTGTCAAAAAGGTAACCGCCGTCTTCCGTTCGCGGCCAGGCAGGCACGACCAGCTGGCACAGCTGCCGCTTCTTCAAGTTGTCCAGCTTTGTGCTGGCGTCGATCAGCGTGTTGTACTTGCCGATGTCAACCTGCTCCGGCCTCAACTCAAGCTCGAGCAGAGCATCAACATACTCAGTCGCAGCAAATGCCAGCTCAGTGGTTGCCTCAGCAACCGCCAGCCGATCGATGTTCCGCTCGCGTGCATTTTTTTTTCTTCCGTTTTCCATTTTCTCTCCAGTTCAGGGTTCGAGGTTCAGGGTTCCGCGCTACAGTGTTTCGGATACGGTATACGCAACCCAAGCAAACGTCAATACACTTTTTTGAAAAATGTAATGCCGTTTTCCGAATTAGCCGCTGGCCGAGCGTAGACGCAATTAGCCACTGTGCCTGCGTAAACACGACAAAATTGTCGTGAATTGAAATTCGTGACTGTAGATTCGTGAATCGAAACGTACGACAAATTTGTCGTGAATTGTGATTCGTGAATTGGGAAACACGACAAAGTTGTCGTATGTTCATTTTGGCAAAATCTCTCGCGAGGGTTTTACGCCTCTATATGGCCTCTCAAAATTTGGGGGGGTTGGTCGCTATTCGATCAAGCTGCTTACGCAGATCGAGTAGTTCCACGATCCAATCTTGAGGGCATTCTCGCTCTTTTCGCCAGCAATCGAATATCGCATTCAGTACAGAATCCATCCGCGATTCGATCCATTTTTTGCGATCAGACTCTGGCAGGTAATCATCCTGGCGGTGCATTAGATTGATTCACTTTTCGGATATATTTCCGAATTGAGTTTGTGATTCGTTCTTTTTCCAGAACCTTCTCTCGATTTTTCCACCAGTGTTCGATGAGTTTTCGCAGGAAATACCATGCAGCCTGTCGCACAAAGAACCAGATTAAAAACCCAACGAACCCCCCGGGGATAATCCCCAGGGAAACACAATATCGAAATGCCTCATCAGTATGTTCATCGATTGCGTTCCCATCGCAGAGCATCTCATTTGGGTTGCGACAGACAAACTCCGTTGACTCGAACCATGAGTCGGCAAGCAATCGCGCGGAGGACTCAAGGCAAATCAGCTCCAGTGTTGAGCCTGGCACTACGTCGCATTCGCGAACAGCGTATGCCACGGTGCTGATATAATCCGAGTCAGTCTGGATGATCTCGCGAGATTCTTCGGCAGTTAATCTCTGATTCATGGGGTAAACCTGACGGTAAAGTCAGGGCCTTTCAGGAGAAAGCGTATTTCCCGCCCTTCATCTGAAATCTCAACTCCAGAGAGTGTTGTCGTCACTGACATTTTCCACTTCTGCAACTGAACTACCATCGGGGGATTGATTGTTAATTGATCACTGGACGCAAACTCCAGCCTGCGTCGTGGCCCGTTCCATGTGATGGATAGCCCTGCATCTGGAATCTCGACAGGCTCACCCGCCATGAGCAGAGAGAGGATTCGTGGCACATCATCAGGGACCGAGACATCTCGGTCGAACAATCCTCCCACGGGGAATTCCCCATTGTCTCCCATCCCTGCCAGATGTTGAGTAAACGCAGCGACCACCGCTTTCGTTGTTGGTCCGGAGGAGATGGTTGCGATAGTAATCGCTTCCCCAGGAACGATTTGCTGTTCGGCTGTCACGTCATATTTTAAGAGCATAGCTCGCAGTGAGTATTCACTTTGCGATCCAACTGTTCGGGCGATTTCCTTCCCGTCATCCCTCACGATAACCCAGGCAGGAATCACAGCTGCGTGACGGATATTCATTTCGGCTGCATATCGTGGCCGAGCATCGACATCGATCATTTCGACGGGTGCCCCACTTCCAGCCGATCCAATCAGGCTCCCGCAGTTTTTTTTTGACAGTCGGCAGGGGCCGCACCAGGCTGCCGTAATCATATACGCGCGATTCCCTGTATCCGTGTAGGCCAGAACCGGGGGTTGTTCTTCTGACCATTCTACTTTTGTCATACTGGCTGGTGGCGATTCTTGATCTATTCTGCGAAGCAGTTGATCCATTCGCTCTTTAGCCTGCTCATACGGACTCTCTGAAGCGTTCGCCGTTGCGATGCAGTACGCAATAAGAATTGCGACCAGTATTGCAATCACGACATCAACGGCGCGGAGTGTTGATTTCTTTTTCACCATTTGAGGTCTTTCATCCAGTCCACTTTTCTGGGTTCTGGATCTGTCAAATCAGACATCCCTGCAATCACAGTGTGTCGATGCGATGCAAATTGCTTAATAAATCCTCGAGTCAGATAGCACCATCCATTTTTCCATGACCGTTCGCCATGCGAATTAGCGGCGAGTAAAACATCTTCGTTGAATACTTTTCGCGTGAGGTCCCAGCCGAGAATACTCCACGCATGCCCACTTCCACCGCTTCGAAATCTGTCAGCGACTCCCTCACGATTTGGTCTCCAGTTCCCCCACGAGCCACCTACAAATACTCCGCCCTGACCGCCTCGAAGGAAGTTCAGGATTGCATCAAAGGTCTCCAGGAATGCTGAGTAACCAATCCTGTATTTCGCTGCGTAGGTTTTCGCCTGTCCTGGTATTTCGGTGACGTACCTTTTGGGCAGTGGGTAATCTACTTTCCCGTCATGATTCCAATCGATTGGACAGAAGCCCATTTCCTTTGCGGCTTTCACATTCCCGTGGATTGTGCTGCCTCGATCACGACCATACAGGCCATTGCTGTTTTTCTGCGCCCAGATATATGAGGCATGCCCATTGAACTGGATGATCTTTTTCCCGTCACGCTGTCGATTGAAGCACAGTTCACCAACAGACGACGACGCCATCCCTGCACATCGCCCGACTGCTCCCTGATTTTCCATCCGCCACCATGACCGGGGGTCATATTTTTTTGGAGCATCGCCCAGCATCGGCAGATATTCAAAATCATAATCCACGGATTCTTTGACGAGAGCGTTAATGTCTTCATCGTCGATTGCGTAGCCGGTGAATTCGCTATTCTGTTCGTCCAAGGTTTCGATCCTTGAGAGCGTCAGCAAATCGAGCTACAAACTCTGCGCCTTGCATGGCGGCATTTGCTGCAAGATCCGCGACAGGCTGAAACGCTGCATGTCTTGCAGCTTCATTTCGCTCGTTAATCCAGTCGAGTTGTTCATTTTCGGAGTCGAACTCCGCTTCGGCCATTTCCTGCCAGTTGTCAGCAATCAGTTGGCGATAAGAGTCAGCAAACTGATCGAATACATCTTTCCCCTGCGGTTCTGGCTGTGGCGCAGAATTCAGTGGCAGTATCAACACTAACGCGCAGAGAATCAGTACGACGTGTTTCACTGGACCGCATCTTTCTCTAGCCCTTGGGTGGTTCTGCATTCCATCCATTGATTCAGCAATTTGACTGATTTCACGCATTGACGATCTCGTGAATCATTCATGAGTTCTCTCCATGCTGAATCCATATTTGTGCGTTGCGTGCGTTCTTTGGCTGTCTGGCTCTGGAACCATGTCACAAACCTTCGCAGCGAATCGCCTTTAGCGCCGTATGCGGTCAGGACGGCAACAACAGCGGCAATCCCTTTAATCCAGGGCACCAGGTCGGGTGAAATCGCAAAACCCATTATTCCTGCTCCTCTGGAAATTCAGTCTCTTCAGGTTCATTAAGTGCGAGATTCATTCCGGCTTGAGCATATTCGAACACGATTCGAGCCATTGGTTCGAGGGCATCGTGTAGTTGCGTTCCGACAAACGCTTTCGCGAAATAAGGCAAGGGTGCCACTGCTGTTCGGACGGCGCTATTGAGCGTGATTTCCAGATATCGCTCAGTTTCTTTATCGGTCAGCCCATCAGCCGCGCTGACCAAAAACGGATACATCTCCTCTGGCATTGCCGGCATGATGTATTCAAGTCCGCTACGGATGTTGGCCGCTTCTTCTGTCTCATCCCAGATGCCAGGGATATTGATTCTGGCATTAAGCTCTGGCACCAGCAGGTCGATAGCGTCAGCGAGCGTCAGGCGAGACATGAGGACAATCCCATAAAGATTCAAGATGCAAACCTGAATGCTACCTCGGCACCATTGCCCGTCAACAGCTTTTCGCTGGAGAGAGATAATGTGGATAAAGCATTAACACTTTCTGTCCTTATTAAGAACCCTCTCAGAGACCCTCTAAGAGAGTCAAATACAGGGGAAACACACTAACATAGTTTTATTATACACTATTATATATATATGTAGTATAACAAAGAAAATGCTGGTTTTTTGCTGTTCAAATAAAGCATAAAAGCCGATGCTCTATTCCATTTCTTAATGCGTTATTACGTGCTTTTCAAAAAGGGAAAAAACTCTGATGTATGGAATAGGACTGGCTGAATTTAGTTTTATCTCCTTCATTCTCCTGGCGGTTCGTAGTAAATCGTAGGGCGAGTTTTCCCTGTCACTTCTGACTTCAGCAGTTGACCGGATCCGTGTAGTTCTTCGAGGATGTCGTTTCGTTCTTTGCCATTTCGCAGGAACTGCGTCTTCCTGCGTATCTCGGTCAGGGACATCTTCACTGGGATTTTGCTTAGCACTCTCTGCTTTAGTCGTTCGAACGGGTTGTCGGCCAGATTGGCTCCCACGCGGTTTACCAGCTTCCGTGTAAGGCAATTCTGCAGGGCGATTGCCCAGTTCGCATCATCGATGTCCACCTCAAATCGATGGTTTGCGGCTGCCGCCAGTAGTGCCAGCTTATTCGCTTTCTCTGCAGATCGGGACCAGATTGCAGCAGCGACCGAGTCTTCCCCGATTCTCTTGTCAGCGATTGCTCTCATGTGCCCAATCAATCGCTCGTGCGCTTCGACGGTCCATGTCGCCATACGAGGTTGTGGATGCTCCGCACTCAGGTTGCCTCCGGGAGAAAATTCTATCCACTTTTTAACCCCTTCCACCAGTTCGGGGGGGGGGACCATTTTTGGGCGACCAACAGGCACATCATCGGTGAGCTTAACGTACCCCGGAGCTTCGAAGACATGCAGCCGACCCAGTAACCCTGCGTGGACCTGTTTGCTCGACATAGCCTCCCAGAGCGTCTGTGGCGTGCAGCTGCCAACCAGCACGCAATGAGGTTGGTCAATAGACGGAGTCCGCTCAACGTCCGCGTAGGCCCTTCCTTTGAACTGTGAGTTTGCGGATGAGTACAGTTTCAACAAATCGCTCTCGATCGACTTGAGATAGCTTTGAGCCTTATCTGATGCGAGCTGCTCGAGGAAATAGCCAAACTCATCGATCTGGAACAAGGTTGACGGATGATCCATTAATCGCTGCGCTAATCCAGCGGAACTCCCGAGGTCTTCGGGGGCGATCATGTCAGGTTGATTACATGCCATGAACAGAGCTTTCGTCTGTTGCCGTCCATGATCCTTTCCGCAGCCTGTGAGTCCCATTGAAAGGATGAACAGATTCGTCCTGTTATCGAGCGGGTCGCAGACCTTCCGTCCCGTGATAACCGACATGATTCCTAATGCGGAACCGAAAAACAGTTCCGGGAGTGAGTAGAGGCATGTCGCGTCCATCCATCGCACGATCCCCCCGATCAGCCCAGGTGCTTCGTAGATCATTTCCAGAGGGATTTGCCCACTGTTTTTAGTCTTGCTGTTTTTGGGCGGGGTGCAGCCAAACGTCAGTTTGCTGAAATCCACATTAGGATTCGGAGTCAGGTCTGTAGTAATTGACGGGGCATCCTCGCGTGGAGTCCCGTTGTTTTGGCCAGACCAGACTGTCTTTTCAAATTCTTTCTCGTCGAGTGGTTCTGGCAGGCTGTTATTCCATTCGCGACAGTAAGCTTCGATCTGGTCTGGCGAAAGGCGCTGCCCGTCTTCGACCAGTTTTTGAAGATTGCCAGCAAGTTTGAACAGCGTATTGTTTCGGTTGCTGTCGACCAGTGGCATCGCAACCACATAACCTTTGGCTCGACGTTCCAGCAGCGACTCCTCTGGATCGATATACCGTTCTTGCGACTCCTGAACGGGCTGGGTTGGTTTATCGACTGGAGGCTTCTGAGGTCGACCGATCAGGAACCCCTCACAGAGCCAATCGATCTCCCTCTGCCCCTCCTTAATTTCGCGGCAGTTGGAATACAGGGTCCCGGATTCATCCCGAATCGTCCAGAACCTTGCATGATCGTAACACTCGACCTGTTGTTTCAATTCAGCATTGACGACATGCACGCAGCGTGCGCCGTCTGGCTTCTTTCCTCGAGTGATAAACTTGATTCCGCGACCGCTTGGTGAGATCTCACCGAAACCGCAATTACTGAATTTATCGATGAACGGGATAGCCCATGGCAGCAGGTTGCCTTTTTCATCGAGGCAATTATCCAGGTCAATCCCGCAGTACGGATCATCAGCAGTGAAGACAAACGCAATCCCGCTGAACTTGCCAGCAACTTTCGCAGCGACCTTATATGTCGACCAGGTGGAACTGTCATTACTTTTCCCATACCCGCCGTCCGCAGTGCGAGGGATTTTTGCTCCGTCTTCATTACGCCAGTTCAGCCATTGTTTGCAATCTCTCAGTTCACGCGGTGGAATCATTTTCCTTCAATCCATGAAAAACCGCTCACTGAAATGGGTCGAGCATTCCAGCGAGCGGCGGGTAGTGTCGAGGGAACCCTCGAGACGTTTAAATTGTAGTGCGTGTCTCGACCACAAGCACTGAATCTAAGATTTACATCCTGACGAAATCAGCTCCGAAGTTTATTTATCTTCGTCCGAATCCAATCCTTTGCTTTTTTGGATTCGGCGGCAGTCATTACATAATAGCTTCGCGGCATTTTGGGAGCCGGGAGTGAAGCTGACGCACGAAACGCCATGTCTGCCAATTGCATTCGTTCATCCTGTCCCAGCAGGTCACCCGTTGGCCTTCCTGTTAACCCATCACTGTATTTATCTGCCTTCAATTCCCATTCCTGCCAGAGACGATCCATTGAGTTATTTCCTGTTTGGTTACGTGCGATTTAAGTTCAGTAGGTTCGAGTTTCCGCGTGCCCGTTTTCAACTAATTCCTGATTGAGATTACGCCAGCCGCCGCGATCGTCCACTTTGTAAACGACAGCCAGATACCGACCGTACTTGCCGGTGCTGTCTTTGATCGTTTCGATGCGAACAATCGTCCCTGGCGGGATCTGCTCGCGCAGCCAGTCCCGAGCGATCTTTCCATGTTCCTTTTCCGGTCCCCGGACTTCCCACGCATCGATTCCATACAGTCGAACGCGATGTTTGACCGTAGTCTTAAAACCCAGATCAATATTCAGAGTCAGTGTGTCGGCATCGTAGATGCTGACAACAGTAGCGGTGTAGGAATATGGTGACCAGTCAGTCATTTGGAATCCTTAATGGTTCGGAGCGGCGAATCCGGTTGGATGTGAATTGAAAGCGTAACCTCGCCGCCCGGTTACGCACGACATTATCGGGACTCCCGGTCATCCAGGATCACCGGGATGTCACGTCGCAGATATTCGCTAGCACCTTCCAATGTCCATGAACACTCACCTTCCACGGCTGCACGCTTGCTTGCCGACCTTAGCAGCAATCGAAGCTCGCTATCTGGTAGTGACCGCAACTTGTGAAACAACTTTCCGTACATCTCTGCGAATGGCTGCAACCGCTCACAGTCTCTCTGCGTCAAGCATCCACTTCGTGGCATCATGTCCCGATAACAAATGCGTGAACCGGAGTTGCGAATCCCGTCCACTCTGAAATCAACGTCAACCGTCGCAACCCGGTTACGCAAAACGTTATACGGAATACCCGTCGCCATCGCACGACGGACACTCAATCCCAAACTGTTCGTCGGCACTACGTTGCCACTTCGTACCACGATCAACAATATGTGTCGTAGTCTCCACCACTCGCCCGCTACCGTCGCAGGTGTCACACTTCTCACGCTTCACCCACTCGGGATGCACGCCAACCATTGCGCCGTCGCCAAAGTCGATGCCGAAATGTGAATCGTTTCCGCCAAAGTGCATGAAATCCGCAACAATCACCCCTTGTTGTCCGTCGATGCTGTCACCCATGTCGTCCATCCAATACCCGTGATCCTTCATCCATTTTGATGCACCGTCTTTCACCGTTACCGTAAATCCCAGATAACAAGGCGGTGAAGCCGAGTTGCGGTCAACGTCGTTTTGCATATCAAAGTCCTTTCGCCGCAACCGGCTTACCTTGGTCGTTATGCCGACATCATCTGCCGGCCAATGTGTTCCGTGTACGCTGGCGGAATCGCCTGCCTCGCTTCATCTTTTCCCATCCACGGCACGGCCATTTCCTGCCGCCAAACCGTTTCGGGGTTCAAGCCGTATTGCTCCCGCACCCGTGCCGCGCTCGATTGCCGCGTTGGATTTATCGGCGGTTCGCTGTGGTCACAACTTCGCGGCGGCCAAACCGGAAACGACGTTTCAAACATTCGGTGCCGCCAAATCTTCAGCCCGAACATCGACCCGCACAACAGAACGCCGTGATCGCCGAAAAGCGTCGTGTACGTCGCCAGCGGTGCGCCTACCACGTTCTCGATAACCCACGGCTTCCCGTTCGCCTGCAATCGTTCGCGTGTCTCGTCAATCAGCATCGCCGCCCCGTGGCTCAAATGCTTCATCGCTTTGCTGTATCCTTGGCACGGCGGGCTGGCGTGTATCGCGTCAAATCCGCTCAGGTCAAACGTCATCGCATCGGCCTGCACAAACTCAAACGGGTAATTCTTCTGCGGTTCAATGTCCACGCCAACAACGTCGAATCCTGCACGGCGGTATCCCATCCCTGCGCCTCCAGCCTTGCAAAATAGATCCAACAAAATCGGCATAACAATCACATGCACGGGAGTTGCGGGCGGCCCGTCCTCTGAATTCAAAGCACAAGGCCGCAACCGGCTGATGCTAGGCGTTAGCCAGACACTTCAAACAACGACGGTTCTGGCTCATTCCGTCGTTCGATTTTGTCGAGCATGTGGTCATATCTGGCAACTCCCGACCCATCTCCGCTCGTTTTTTATCGTCTAGCATGGTTCCTGCTTTCTAAAAAGGGACATCATCTTCGCTCCATCCTTCGCCTTCGAAGGCGGGCATCGCTGGTTGTAAATCTTCCGGCTCCGGACGGTCGTCCTTGAAGTCGGTCGTCGTGACACGTCGCCACTTTCCATCACGCTCAGTGATGATCTTGTAGGGCACTCGCACGGCATGTCGGTTCGCCAGTGAGATTGCCTCGTCTACGGTGTCGGGGATGGGGTGATAACTTCGCCCCTCCCACCACTGTTCTGCTTTATTCCTCGCAAACCCCTCATGTTCGAAGCATACCCATTCGCTGACCGTGTCATCCATGAGGTTACCGGTTGCTCCTTCCGGTCGGATGGTGTACGTCACCCGCATCGTAGGCGGAGCGGTATCATCGTTTTTTTTCAGGTGCCGGGTGTAGGCAATCCGAATCACTTCCCACTCAATCAGTTCTTCAATGTCGGCGGTTTCATCGTGATTTGGTTTACCACGACGATTGACCGGCGGCTCATATCCACAGTCCGGACAGGCTTTTTCCCCGATCGGGATATCACCGTCACAATTGATGCACGGTCTGCCTCTCGAGTTCTTCTCGGCAGCTTTCTCTTCGGCGGTCTTCTCTTCACCTTCTTTCTTCTTCGCGTAGCCGTAGGAACTGCTGTCCGGATCCCCGTGACGACTTCTATTGCCACCGAAATCTAAAAGTAAACAGTTAGAAACTAGCAGTCCTTCGCAAGTGAAGCGATGTCTTGGTCCGGCATTGAGTATGTCCCATACACGCCTTTTGGCTTGCATGACTTCCTGTGATACCGATTCACCACTTCTGCGAAGGTTAATTTTCTGAGGAGTGCTGCAAGAGTTGAATCCGCATATCTGATTTCCGGATGCACCATTCTGAATTTGTGCATCCTTCGAGTCCCCTGACTCCTTTGTTGATTGTTCATGTTGATTTTCGCTGACACCACTCGAAGATTCCCCACTTCGTAGTGACCGTCGTTGTTTATCCTGTCGATCTGTAATGAGCGAGTCATCTTCGTGTTGTCTAGTAACCATCGACCCATCAGACTCACCGACGCGAACTTGAATTGAATCCCTCTCGCTCCGTAATTTTTCCACATAGGGTCCCTTGGGTTTTCGCATCGAGACTTCGCTGCTGAACACCTCGACCATAACCACTTCGGGACATCCAGTACTGGCTTGGCTGAGTTCCGCCTTCGTCCGCACTTCCGGCATCCCGCAACTAATCGACTGACTGAATCCCAATCCTTTAACCCCTCTTTCTGGCACTCCAGACATTTTGTCATCACGTAGGGGCGGTCCCTGTTTTTCCGTACAACCTGATCTGAAATGACGGTCAGATTCCCGAATTGCTTCCCGACCATATCCGGTGATAGCGATACCAGCCTGCGTATTGTTTGCGTCCCCAAAGGACATCCACCCTTGTTCGGTCCAGACATTGTGATCCCCCGTTGCTGTTAATCCTGCGTATGAGATTACGTCCTGTTCTCCCCGAAGTATAACACCATTATGAGGTACAAAGTCAACACCATCCCAGACTTTCATTTGTGTGGTCACTTTTTGTATTTCAATCAACCCTTGGTCTGTTAGCACTCGTTGACCCTCAGCAATGCAGTTCTCTTTGCCGGGATGGATCCGGAACCCACGTCCGACGATTTGGGCGAACAGCCCTGGTGACATAGTCGACCGTAGGATCGCAACGCAGTCGATTCGCGGCGAGTCGAAACCTGTGGTGAGGACATCACAATTCACCATCACGCGGAGTTCGCCGGCAGAGAATCTCCGGAGCAACTCTGATCGTTCCATCGGCAGGGTATGCCCGGTGACACATCCAACGTCTTCCTCGAGGAGCGTTTCCAGTTCCTCTCGGACGTGTTCAGCATGATTCACTCCGCAGCAGAACACCAGGACGGACTTCCGGTCCATTGTCAGCTTCGTGAGTTCAAGACAGGCTTTCTCGACAACATCGTCTTTATCGAATGCCCGTTCCATATCTGCCGGAACAAACTCGCCACCCCGGATTGGCACGTTCTTCAGATCGACAGTGCAGGTCGGCTTAACCGTGATTGGCGACAGGAACCCGTCACCCGTGAGCGTTCTCGGCTTGACTTCATGACAAACCTTCCGAAACACCTTACCACGTCCCGCGATCGGCCCCTCAGCCGTTCTGTACGGGGTTGCGGTCAACCCGATGAGCTTCGCGTCGGGAAACGATTTCAGGACCTGCTGATACATCGTCTCTTCGTCTGATGAGATCAAGTGAGCTTCATCCACAATCAGTAGATGCCGCTGTCCAAGGTCTTCACACTTTTTAAAGACGGACTGAATACCACCAACCAGAATATCAGAGTCTGTATCGCGAGACTTCAGTCCGGCTGAGTAGATTCCGACAGTATGATTCGGCAGCAGCGCCCGAACCTTTTCAGTATTCTGCTGGAGCAACTCTTTTCGGTGAGCCAGCACAAGTACCCTGCCGTCGTGCTGTGCGGCTTTCTCACAGAGCATGGCGATCACCCATGACTTACCGGCACCCGTGGGATGCACGATAACGGGAGCGCCGTATTGATTACAAATGTAGTTCCAGGCAGATTCAACAGCTTCGGTTTGGTAGGTTCTTGGTTTCATGGGTTAGGTTTCAGATTTAGTTGTTTGCGATTCTGCGAGACCGGACAGCTTTTGCTGCGGCGATTTTTTGTTTCGTTTTTTTGTGCCTCTTTTGCCCAGAAGGAGAGCCTTCTGGCTCTAAGTTAAACGCGGCATCTACATCTAAGGGGATGGATTTCAAAGAAGTATGCTTGTGAGCCTTGAGCGGCTCAGCTAGATCTCTGTCAGTGATGCCAGTAGTCAGAAAATCATAAAACGCACTCTCAGCATTAACGAGATCTTGTTTAGCGTTAGCAGACATCTGCTTGCTCTTGTTTAGAATTAGATGCGCCCTTTGCTGTCTAAGGTAGCAACCTAACCACTCACTACTAAGTCCGGTACAAAACGCAACAGAGTCCATCCACACTCGGTTGGCGCGGTAGCTTTTATGAACTGGTGATTTGCCTTTGAACATAGAAGCCCACATCTTTTTGAAAGGTCCCCGTGACCACTTCTCTGGGTCAACCGCAATAAAAGACTGAGTTGCTGCCTCCGTCTCCTGCTTGCGGATCTTCCAGTACATCCTAGATCGGTTTTTTTCGTCTAAACTTAGACCTTCTTTGCGTTTTGTATTATCGTTAAAGTCATCCCTGCCCCTTTGGAAGTTCAAAACAACGGGCGACTTTTCTTTTGCGCACTCCTCTGCGAGGAAAGAAGTTTCGATGGATGCCTTCGTCAGACCGCAGCAGTAATCAATAATTACCGCATCAAATCTCAGGTCCTGATTTTCTAAAATAGCTAACATCGCTGACTTCAGATCTGAGTGGATAACATTCACTGTTTGTGATCGATTAGCTTTCACTGCGGCTTTCGAGCAATCAACTGCATACAAATTATCTATATGGAACCCTCTTTTCACCGCCGCTCTCATGTCTGCATCTGTATCGCCTGGTAAATACAAAACCTTTGCTAGTTTAGTTGTCGCCCTTACGTTATTAGCAACATAATTCCATGCCCAGCCTCGCCACTCAGCTTTGGTTTGATTCACGTAACGACTCATTGCTTAGTTACTTTTCAGATTAGAATTTAGTTCCAAAAAAACCGCCGGAACCCTTGTCCCGGAAATTCCGGCGGGCGCGTGATGCGACGTTGCATCACATTCCTCTTTTTCTCTCTACCACATCAGCAAACCGATCAATGGACAACGAAATCTGCATCAATGCGGCAGTGATTCCCATGACAGATTTCAGTAAATCCTCCCCTTTTCAAATGGTTGTGTGCGAAGCACAGATCACATCCACGCGAACACGAGACCAGAACTCAAGGTTCTCATCCGCATGACAACTAACGGCGAACTGGTTCAGTTCTTCGAGGTGATGCTCGTATTCTGAATGGATCCGCAGCACTAGCATTCCGTCACTGAACAGCTCAGCCGTGACCTCGAATCCCATCCGCCGACTGAAGCATGCCGATGCCACTTTTTCGACATCGTCGGGGGATGACCAGCCCATCAGGTTCATTGTGATTGCTGGAGTCATTTCAGGGTTTGGTTCGCACATTGCAATTTTCTTTCTCTCGACGCTCAAATTAGAAACAGTGAGTCAGGCAGGAATCGAACCTGCGAATCCGGGTGTATGAAATCCGAGCTATCCCATCCGCTTACTGACTCAGAAACCGCTTGCTGCGTTACCACAGCAAGCGGACGTGCTGACCGCCTGGACAGACAGTCACGGCATCCTGCCTGCACGATTTACCCCTTTTTCAACCATGGGGCATCCCCCCCTGGATTGCCAGGCTGTTCAGTCGCCTGGGGTTCGTAAGCTTCCAGAGATTTGTACTGGGTCACTTCATTCTCTTCACCGTTACCATCCCGCCTTTTCTTTTTCTTCAGGATCATGACAAGAGGGATGTTTTTCACTTCGTTCGTGTCGCTTGGACGAAGCACATTCACAGCCTCGCAAAGTTCGGCAAATCTGGTTTTTCCAATCGCCACCGCAGTCGCGTCTGGATTAGTCCAGTTCAACCGCGCCCAGAAGAAACGGTTCTGGTACTTCCCATCGATCACCTGATGTTTCAGTTCGATGTATGTTCCGGTCCCCGCTTTTGTGGGTTTCATTTCCGTTTCGACGACCACACATTTATATGGACCTGTCGGGAACAGTTCGAACTTTGATTCGATTCGCTCCTGCCCCGATGCGTCAAAAGTCTCGCCTAGATTTCCCATGTCATTTCGCTTTCTTTGTAGGTTTTGGTTGGGAGTCTGTAATTGCCTGCTGGTAAACACTCCACTCACATGGAATTTCCACAGGCAAAGTCAGCCGTGATTTTGCGACGACCGCAGGAGATTCCTGCGTTCGTATAAATCGTTCGGCTTGATCGTTCGCGACGATTGTTCGTTTCTGTGAGAAGCCAACATCTTCGGTTCGGGTCATTGCTGGCCGATAATTCAAATGAAGCACTTCGTCGCACCATTCCTGCCAGAGCAGGGAAGCTAACGGATGCAACGCAGGTTCATATCGGTCATAAGAATCAGCATCTGGCGGGTCAAACCGTTTAGCCGCAGAATGGGCGAGTCCTATGATCCCGCACCCTTTTGCCTTCATTAGATATTCAGCAGCTTTAATAATAATCTGCCACTGAGCCAGTGCTTTCTTGTACCCAGCACCGTATCCAATATCTGCGATCGAATCATGATCACCTCGCACCGCATCATGGATTAGAGTTTCCAACCAATCCAGCGTGTCAAAGATAAGCCAATCGAACTCAATTGCGTCCGTGGCCAGCTCCATGAGGATTGTGGTCAACTCGGCAAGGGTCGTGATGCGATCCGTGCTGGTGCAATCAATGTCATTCACCCCGTCCTCAAAATTCAACAGGATGTGGCTGGGCGACCGAGTCGCCCAAGTAGACTTCCCAGTCCCATGCGGCCCATAGAGCAGGACCCTTCGCGGCTTAATTCGTTTCCCAGTGTTCAGGTTAATTGGCATCGTTCAAAGTTCCTTTCAGAGTAGTTTTAGAGTTTCTGTCAGCATTGGTTTGTTCTTGTGCCAGGCAACTTCCTTTCCGTGTTCCATGCAATCAATTCGCGTGATCCGCTTCACTTCTGCGGCGAAGAACGATTCCCAGAACGGATGTAAGTGGTGAACAGGAAACCACCATGTTTCCTCCTTTTCTGTTTTTGTTTTCAGCTTCCTTTCGTTCCAATGAATTAGAAACCCGCAGATCGCACCAAATCTGCTCCGTTCAATCATGTGCGTCAGTTGTCGTTTTTTACGATCACGATAAGCAGCCAGGTTAAACGAAGCCTGCGAGCAGGCTTTGCAGTCCCAGATGTATTGCCAATCGCCCCACCCCATAATCCCTTCGAAGTCAGGGAGGCTCTTTATCTGAATCGCCCCCAATGGGCCTCCCGTCCTCACTGATTGCACTCCATACCGCCCGATGGACCCGTCTCCCCCAAGAGACCGCGCCCATCGGGCGACTGCGTCTTCAAATTCTTTTCCAGTCATCTCCATAGCCTGACTCGCACGCTCATGCGTCCATTTGTCGCGTAAGCGTCACCGACTAGCCGCATCTGGTAACGAGGTTGGCACGTTCCTATTTGCTGCTGTAAAGCACCTCCACCTGACCAGCCAACACCCTCGAATCGTGCCACTCGCCACGGGTTGCCCACACTGTAGGGCGCATGACCTCGCAGGTTATTAGCAACCATGTAGTCGGCTCGATGCTGTGCAATTTCTTGCGCGCTCACAGGGATCGTGGTTTCAATCGCATTAGCCGTGCCGCACCACATAGCCAGGCACATCATTGCCATCTTCATTAATCACAGTCCTTCTTAACTTAAGCAGAAAGCCCTGCGTCACTGCACCGGCGAGCGAAACCGGGCGAGAGAGTAGCGGTGACGCAGGGGAGACTTAACGAACTTCCAGCGGCAGGCACTGCCTTGTCCCGGCTGGTACACGCCACGACTCAACTGAGTCCACAGTTCGATGCACTCGGAAGAAAATAACATCAAGTGCGTAATCTCGCGTCACATTGCACTGCAAGCAAATTGCATCCAATGTTTGTCGGTGGTCATACCACCGCGACCGAATTTCAGTGACCTGCAGCAGTGTAAACACAGTCTGCCGCCGAGTGTCGCAGATCCCTGTGCGATTGTATCTATGATCCGCCCTCATACATGTACTCCTTTAGGTTTCAGTTCAATTTCAGAGTTCTGGTTTGGTTCAATTAACTCTTCGCGAAGTACTCGCAAGCCAGGGGGAGCCTCAATCCCAATCCGAACAACGCCGCTCTTGCTAACCTTTGTGACCATGACCCGAATCTCGCGACCGATCAACAAAGCCTCATTCACTCGTCGTCCAAGTACCAACATTTCAACCTCCTGTGAAAATGGTCGGCAGCAGCGCCTGCCAGCAAGAAACCCTGCATCAGGAACCACTCCGTCAGCACATTTCTGCTGCCGACACGCCAACAGTATCGGATGCGTTACAAGAGGTCAATCCATGAAATCAGAAATTTCCCGATCGAGTGCTTTAGCGATCCTGTGCAAAGAGATTGCGGATGGCATGTACTCGCCGCTCAGCACGCGGCAGACTTGCATCGGAGATTGGCCACTTTCCCGCGCTAAGCGGGCTTGCGACAATCCTTTTAGCTGCATTGCGTGAGCTATCTTCTCAGCCATCTTCTGGTGTTCGGTTACTACTTTCATGCGTGCTATTCATCCAACCCGATGATTTCTGGCAGGTCAAAACTGGCTGCATCTGGAACAGTGAACGACACTTTCGCGTTGGAGGTAGCCACAGCCCCAAACACTGACGAAGACGTGAACGTCGAACGCCAGACCTGATACGTTGCGCCGCGAATCAGGTTTTCGAATTGCACTAATCCTGTCGCAGTCGAATCTTGCGTTCTGACTTTCGTATCGAGGGCATTACCAGCCGTGCCTGGCCCAGCCGTCATCTGGCAACTGATCGTGACCCCTGATTCCGCGTTGTGGTCTTCGTCGTAGACTGTCAAGACGCCGGTTGACGTGTTTGCCCCGGCAGCCGGCGTGATGGTGTCTTGTGCGAGCGTATACGATTGCGAAGCGTTCGCAGCCACCACCAGCGTTGTTGTCTGGCCGGTGTAACCTGCTTTAGTGACTGCCACGTCATACGTCGCCGCATCGAGTGCCACAACCGCCGTTCCGGTCGCGGATGTTTGAGCGACCACAGACGTGGCTCCTTCGGTCAATCGCACCGTTGCATTTTGCAAATTGACTGCGGGCGTCTGGTCGTCAGTGACCGTGATGGTGATCGTATACGCCCCGGTGCCTGAGTCGTTGCCACGGTCTTTGATTGTTGTGATATCCGATAGCGTGGCGGTTGTCGTCGCTCCTGCGTCCAGCCACGTTTGCAGGTTTCCGGCGACCCTCCCGGTGCTGGTTTCTGTGAGTGCGGTTCCGACCACTTGCGTCAGATTTGCCGCAACGGTTCCGCTCACTGTCACTGGATCGTTGATATCCGAAACCACAGTTGTGCTGGCCGCATCCCCATTGTCCAGGAACGTCGAAAGCGACTGGGCTAGCCTGCCTGCTGTAGTCTCTGTGAGTGCGGTTCCTTTGATACTGGTGAGATCTGCCGTGACGCTGGTTGCACCGCTGCCCACGTCGTCCTGTGTCTTCGCGCTTGCTGCGTCTCCGTTGTCCAGGAACACCGACAGGTTGCCAGCAAGTCGCCCGGTGGTCGTCTCTGTCACAGCCGTTCCCAGCACCTGCGTGATATTACTGTTGACGGTTCCTGAAACGGTTGCCGTTCCAATATCGTCGGCGGTCTTAGTTGTGGCGGCATCCCCGTTATCGAAGACAGTTGAGACGTTGGCCGCTAGTCTGCCGGATGTCGTCTCGGTAATCGCCGTACCCTTGATCTGCGTCAGATTTGCGGCCACGGTGCCCGAGACTGTCGCGGTGCCGATATCGTTTTGTGTCTTTGTCGACGCCGCATCACCGTTGTTAAACAGAGTCGACATATTCCCCGCGACTCGTCCGCTTGTCCCTTCTGTAAGTGCGGTTCCCATCACCTGCGTGACGTTTGCGTTGACGGTTCCGCTGCCTGTTGGGCCTTGCTCGAGCATGTTTGTTGTGAAGCGATACACGCCGCCGTCGGCTTCAATGCCCGTATCAATCTTGTCGGTAACTCCTTTCGCGCTGGTCGCGTTGGTGTCGATGTCACCGAGTGCCTTACCGACCGTGCCCGCTGTAACATGGCTGCTCAAAGCTCGATTGAGTACCGCGTCTGCTGTGGCACTCGCACTGATCGCACTCACATCGGCTTTGAATGCGTCCTCATTCGTGCCGGTGGTAAAGTGCGTGTAGACATCCGCTGCTGTGATATTGTTCAGCGCTGCTACTGCCACGGCAGTTGCCAGTGTCGGTGTTGCTGACGGTGCCGCACTGGTGCCATCAATTCCCAGTCGCTCGCGGATGTGGCTTTTCTCCGTGTCTGTCCAGGTTGACCCACCACTGCCGCCGCTGACACTGCTGATCGCAGCGTCAACGTATGCGCCGAACGTGCCGGCGGTTGTGTGGCTTGATGATGCTTTGTCCCAGACGGCGGTCGTGATCGCCGCTGCCGTGGGAATGCTGGCGGTGTTGCTGTGGATGTCATTGACCGCCGCGCCGAATGTTCCCGTCGTCGTGTTGCCGACAACCGTTTCGTCGAATACTCCGTTCGCGATTGCTGAAACTGTCGGAATTGCTGCTGTATCCAGCAGGATGTCATCAACGATCCCATCGATGACGGCAATCTCATTATCGATGGTTGTGAGTGACGCTGGAATCGTTGTGCTTGTATCGACCAGCACTGAGTCAACGTTGCCATCGATCGTGGCCAGTGTTGCGGGAAGTGTCGTTCCTGTGTCAACCAGCACCGCGTCAACGTTGGTATCGATGGTTGTGAGTGACGCCGGGATTGTTGTGCTTGTGTCGACCAGCACTGAGTCAATGTTGCCATCGATCGTAGCCAGTGTCGCTGGAATCGTTGTTCCTGTATCTTCGAGAATTGCGTCCAGATCTAATCCACCAGCATCAGATATCGGAAGACCGCCAGCAGCATCGGCGGCAGCATTCGGAAGGCTGGTCAGTCCGAGCCTTACAGCGTCCTGATTATTGTAATCCACCAGCGGTATATTCACCGGAAACACGACCATGTTTGGGATGCTGCCGCCCACGGTTATTTCACCCGCTCCACTTGCCACCGCCGCATCTGGCAGGTCAAGCCGATAAACGCCGTCATCAATATGTATGAAGCCCGCGTCAGTATGCGCCGCACTGGTGGAAGCGAGAGAAACAAGTGAGAGCGCAACCTTTGCCGAACCTTCGCGGCGATACCACAACGCAATCGATGTTGTGTTGTATGCAACACCCTGTTCAGGCGTGCCGTCCGTATCGTCAACGATATACAGTGTGACGCTCTGGTCAGTCGATCCTTTGAGTCGTGGGCGTGCCATGATTATATCCTTAAAATTTTAGAATTCTTCTGTGTTATCTTCGATACGTTGATGCGCTTGTATGAATGGAAGTATCGTGCCGCTGGCGATCGAATAGTCGATCACCAGATACGCTCCAGAAAACGCTTGCGTGTTATCACCATTCGACAAACCCGGACTAACGAACCGGAAACCGTTGTTCGTGAGAATAGAGTTCAGTGATATGTTAGCAACGGCGGTGTCCCACTCCCAGTATTTCCATGACCCATCCGAACCGACTGACTGGGGAGTCCCCTTCCAGACATTACTGATGCGCAGGTCGTAATCGATATATTCGTCCCCTGACGTCGGCCCCAGTGCTTGATACAGCCACAGACGAACATCGTTGATGTATCCTCCGGTCACCGCTGTCGTGTTTTGGGTGCCGTAGGATTGCGTCTCGTCCTTGTCGTTCTTGTCTGTGTTCTGAACAGTCTCAGTGTTTACAGGTGTTGCCGTCGGGACCGTTGGCTTGGTGACTCCATCATCGATGGCGGTGTACGGATTGCCGCCTGCACCGTCTTCGATCGTCGAGTTTGGATGTAGATACATAATGGCCATTTAACCGACCTCCGCACGCAGGTGATATCGCGGCCCCTCGAACTTCGCGTCGTGCTGTTTGTTCTCCGGCTTTCGCTCGAACCTTAGGTACTGATTCGACCCGACCTCCTGGCTGTCCTGATATTCGTGATCGTACACGCCCAGCGCTGCACTGAACCGAATCATCCCATCGCCCAGATACACGGATCGCAACCTTGCGTGGTACGACCGCACGTTTCGGCGGTCCAGAATCTCACGCAGTTGCGTAAACAACGTGCGGCAGAATTCGGCGGTCGTCGTGTTCGGTCCCACTACGACACCGTTGACCACCTTCGCGCTGAATGTGCCTTCGACATCGGGCTGAAATCGCAACCCCAGTGCTTGCCGATGTTCGCCGTCTTCGTAGAACCACAGCTCGCAATCGTCTTGCAGCATCTTGACAAGACCTGCCACAGACGAATACCCAAGATACACCGCCTCGCTCTCCAGAATCTGCTGATACGTGTTCAGCCCGGCAGTGTCGTCAACGCTAGTGATTTGCGTCCATGTCATCATCTACCTCAATTCCATCTTGATATCTATGCAACTCTTCGTCTGTGAATGGTAATGCGTAGACGGCCCACACAGCACCTCCGTTGGCATTTGGTCGTATTGTCTCGGCTGTCATTACTTTATTCCTGGACTAAGACCGCTTCTACGTCTGCCCATGTTGCGACCGTCTCACCATCGATCAGCGCCCGTGCTGCGTTATAATTATTCGCCAGCCGGCGATCGATATCGTGCCAGGCAAACGCGGCCTCCACGTCCGCAATTGTCGCGACCGCATCACGAGCCGTAGCCGCCTCATAGACAGATTCTGTCCAGGCGCCCGCTGCGGCAATTGTGTCCGCTAGTCCGGCAGGCCAGCCGCCTGCTGTCGCGAGCTGCGGCAGCATCTCCTGCACTGTCTCATTGCTTAAATCGATACCAACTCCCGAAAGCATCGCGTTTGCGGCGATCACACGAGGCGTTGTCGCCGCCTGCAATGTGCCAAGGATCGCGTCAGCCTCTTGCGCTGTCAGATTGTTCGTCAACCAGTTCGAGTCGCGGCGAGTGCTGTCTGTGCGTGTCTGCGTCTTCTCATTTAACGCTGCAACAACCGCATTGTTATCACCGATGTGTGACGCCACTGCCGGCGTGTCTTGTATTAGATAATACAGTTCATTGTCCGTCATTGTTTATTCTCCTTTGCTTTAGTTGATGTCCGATTGAACGCTGCCTGGTAGATAGATCACAGACACGCATCCCTGCGAATGCGCAACTTGAGATGC
>Ga0233412_10000461_pt1 | contig 23769 bp, 23 predicted proteins | sample Na_anoxic_4_MG_FD_180667 | JGI IMG/M metagenome (GOLD analysis project Ga0233412, IMG submission 180667) | Seawater microbial communities from Saanich Inlet, British Columbia, Canada - Na_anoxic_4_MG | ecosystem: Environmental > Aquatic > Marine > Inlet | place: Canada: British Columbia...
ACCATTGTCAAAAAAATTATATATATAATACTAATATATAATGTATCAAAATCCCTATCATGGAGTAGTCAGAAGCCCGCGGTCTATAATCGGTAGGCCTGATATAAGAGAAGCCCTAACACGATCTAATCCCTATAGAACAACCTCTCCCCAACGAGCTCGTCAAATCGCGCTATCAAAAACGTTAAGACCTAGATTTAGCACCATATATGAAAGAAACGCATTAGGGCATCCATTAATAACTGGTTGGAAAGAACAAACGGCACGCCGGAGAGAGACCCATAGAAAACGACGAAAGAAAAAACAACAGACCCGTACGGCAAAGAGAAAACAAAGAAAGAAACGAAATAATACTCTACGTGGTACGCCTTGGAGACACTAATCTTATGACAACGTATAAGAACGGTTCTCCGGTTGTTGACTACATCCACAGCTAGAACTATTTTCCGTATCTTCATAAACAAGAGACATTGCGATAATAATCGTTAATAAAACGATTAATATCATATTAAACGTGACACCTTTGACTACAATTTCCATATATAATTATAATATATTTTATTCTTGCAATAATTGGTCCATTTTAACATATATTTTCTCACTAATATAATTAAGCGCCTTCAATTTATCTTTAATCATTTTTTTCGTATCTTTCATTTGGGTCAAGATTAATAGCGTTTTGCTATATTCATTCCATTCCGCATCTTTATTCGACCAATCCTCTCCATATTCATCTTCCCAAATCTTATTTAAATTTGCCACCAGGGTAGCCGTAACTAGTGGAAATAACTTTTTGACTACCGACCCACCATCCTCTACCTCCCAATCTTCATTTTTTACATAGAATTGCTGGTTTTCCACATCGGTACAATGTATCGGGCGATCCTTAAAGTCTATTTGATTCAAGTTTTTGACAATGACCTCCCCAACCCCATTAGCATATCCTTTAGTCATTTGAGACATGTAATCGGCCATACCAATATTCAAGTTTTTAGCGAAGTGATCCAAACTAACCGCATCTTTACAATTACTATCGAGATAAATTTTAAACGTAATAGAATCATTCTTAATATTGGTGATATTATTCACTACACTGCCCTCTCCAATCATTGTCATTAATTCATCATTCTTCTGTAATAAATGCTGTATTAATTCATTCGTTGTTTTGGTATCTTGAAACTGTGATAATGTACAGATTTTTTTATGCCGGGAGAGAGAAGTAAGGTGCTTGTAGCCTTTTCCACAAACGCAATTATTAGCATACATTAACTTACCATCTACCAACATTTTATGCTTATAGGTTTGCAAATGTTTGGTAAAATTACTTTTATAATTGGATGTATAGTTACAGGCTTCACACCTAAAGCATTGGGTCATGTTCTAATATAACCCAATAAGTTTAAGTCGTTTGGAAAGAAATCTAAAAAAGGGGCTGCTAACTCTCTCCAATATTACTGTAATAATGCTGCTAGATGCCAACCACTAACGGCTTGTAAAAGAATGGTGGATATTATTTCTTTACTTTGGAAACAAAAAAGCCTATAATCATTCCATATAATGTATGCATTATATATATAAACGTAAAAATATTGAAAATAAAATAAACTAATTTATTATGGAAAAACTGTATTTCTCAAAGAAATCATATAACAGGTATTATTTTAATAAAATAAACATTTTAATTCAACATACCTATAATCCGATCATATTTAGTAAATGCATACAGAGTATTTTAGCACAAACCCATATTAATTATAGGGTCCTTATATGCTATGATGATGAGCGATGTAGGGAGTATTTAGATGCCTACAAAAATCATCCAACAATAGAACTGTTTAAAGTGAAGGAGGACCAACCGTTTAAAAAGGTATATTATAATTATTTGCTAAGTAAGGTTAAAGAGGGCTGGGTTATGTTCTTGTCCGAGGATGGCATGCTAGCACAACCGGATACCTTGAAACAAATTAATAATAATATACAATCGGTACACGATATTCTGTTTTGGAAGGTGCAATTAGGTAAACAGATCGTCTTTCCTAATATATATGATATACAGTATGGACAAATACAGTATGGACAAATAGATACCATGGGGTTTTGTTTTCATGCTAAATATAAAAACGCCGCAAGTTGGTTTCCCCAACTGGGTAGTGATTTAAAATATGTAACCACATTATTGTCCCATAAATTTTTGACACGACGTATTCTACCGGAAATATTAACACAGTCGGTGATGATAGATGAAGTAGGGGCGAATATAATGAATAGTCCAGATATATTCCATAAATACGAATTAAAATTAACACAGCCGAACAATGAGATAAAATATATAATTGTAAGACACGATAATTTTAATCATTCAAAATTATGTGCTCATTTACATTGCTACGATATAGATCGATTTGAAGAAATATATGGAGAGTATATTAATAGAATTAAAGAACATTTTAATATTATTATTACCTATAGCGTGGGTACAAATATACCAAATAATTATACGATTTTAAAAATACCAAATAAAGGAATGGATATTGGTGCTAAATTTTGTATGGTACATTTTTTACAGTCAAAAGATATATCGTATTCCCATATATTATTTTTGCATAGTAAATCAAATCTAGATCGAAGAAAACAATATTTTGAACTATTAATAGATAATTTGGAAGAGATTATAAGAGAGAAAGATGAATATGATGGATATTTTCCGGATCGGGAGTGGGAAATAGAAGGCGAAGTGAGCCAAAATAAACAAGGAGAAAAAATAAAAGAAGTAAATAATATTTATAGAAATGAACTATTAGATTATTTAAAGTTAGAAAATAAAACTAATCGATTTATAGAAGGCAATTGTTATATATTGTCAAAAAAAGTAATTGATAAATTATTTACAGATCTAAAATTATATAATATTTTAAATAAGAGTACAGATTTTGATTATAATTATGTAAAAAATAAATATCAAGAGCAAGGAACTATAACCGAATTATATAACAAATATGGTAAAATAAATATAGAAACGGGAGAAAATTCTGGAATTATAGAACATAGCTTTGAACGCATTGTATTAAATTGTTGTGAAAAATATAGAGTGTATAAAAAAGTAACTACAAATAGTTTAAGTAATAATAAAGTTTTTATTATAAACAATAATTTAGCAGGCGGTTCATATAAATGGCAAAAAGACATTGAAAAATTCATAAATATTATTAGAATTTCTAATTTAAATAACTTAAATAATATACTGTGTAATTGTACAAACCCTAAAAATATTATAATAATTATTAATTCTTTACTAAATATGGATATAACAATTCAAAATATACTAAATTTATATAATATATATAAATTTAAAATAATTTTACCAATTCATGATGTATATTGGTTGTCAAACCCGACTAGTAAATATAATTTCACTATACATAATATATATTTAACTCAAAATTTAAAATCTTCTATACAACCTATCATAACAGATTTTTTTAATATATGTTCTAAAATAATTTTTCCATCGAAATTTATATTTGACATATATAATGATAATTTATATTTAAATAATAAAAATATTATACTACATGATTGGATAGACTATAATGTTAATATCAAATTTAATTATGATTTTATGCCATTAGATAAAATAATTAATATTGGAGTACTAGTGGAAACATCTGAATACAAAGGTAAAGAACAAATAAATTATTTAATTAAAAAATATGATAATTTTAAAGAATATAAAATTAATATATTAAGAACTGGATATGAAATACCGCACTATGAAGATAATATAGAATCATTTCTTAATCATATTCAAAAATATAAAATACATGGATTATGTTTATTAAATAAATGGGGAGAAACTTGGTGTTATGCATTAACAAAATATCTTATATCTGGATTACCTATTTTGTATAATAATATAGGTTCTTTTAAAGAACGAATACCTAAGAATATAGACAAATATATAATTAATAATAATAACGAAAGCGAATATAATAATTTTGAGATGCTAAATGATAATTTTAATAAATTACTTACATACATTATTAAAAATAATGGTTCACATTATAATAATAATAAAATAAAATCTACTATAGATAATAGCAGCGTAACACAATTTATTTTACATCCAAATAATATTAAAAAATATGCGGTATATTTTCCACAGTTTCATGAAATTATGGAAAATAATATAAATTATTATGATAAATACACTGATATGATTAATTTAAAAAATCTAAATATTTCAAAAAAAGAAACTCCGAATTTAGAATTATTAAATATTAAAAGTATTAATGATTATGATTTAAAAATGAATGATAATTTAATAAATACACAACTAGATTTATTAAAACAATATAATATAGATGGTTTTGCGATGTATTATTATTGGTTTTCAACTAATACAATAACAAATAAAAAAAGAATTATGTATGATATTCATGAAAAATTTTTAAATATAAATATGGAAGATAAAAAAATATTTTTTATTTGGGCTAATGAAAATTGGTCAGATAATCCAGCATTTGGTGATAATAAGCATAAAATAATAAACGAATATAATGATATGGAAGAACATTGTTCAGAATTAATTGTAGCATTTAAGAATAATAATTATCTAAAAATAAATAATAGACCAATATTTTATATACATCATCCATGGGAAATGTCGGAAGAAAATATAAATAAATTCAAAGATCGTTTACATAATCTATGTTTACATAATGGATTTGATGGTATAGATTTTAGAATTAATTCTATGAATTCATTATCAGAAGATATAATTAAGAATAACAGTTTTTATTATGAATTTCATCCTAATTATAAAAAAAAAACTAAATCAGGATTTGTTGATAAAAATGGACAAATTAAATTAGATTATGAAAAATATGTAAATGAAGAAATATCATTAAATTGTGATGTTACTACTATATTTTTTGATTTTGATAATAGAGCTAGGTTATCTAATCCAAATAGATTAAATAAATCAACTATCTGTATAAATAATTCAAAAGAAAATCATATGAAATATGTAAATAAGATAAAAGATAGTGATACACAAATTGTATTAATAAATGCATGGAATGAATGGGGAGAGAAGATGCATATAGAACCTAGTAATTTATTAGGGAACTATTATTTAGATCTATTAAGAAATATTTGATTGTTTATACAGTAATAAACTATTTTAAGAATAAGCACGTTGTACTATAGGTTTTCCTTCTAAGTTATGTTATAGTATTTTATATTATTATTTATACTATATGTTAAGATTAATATAATATTTTAAATAATAATTTGCACAACATTTTATAATTATGGTTATCTTTTGGAATTCTGTAATCACGAGATTGTTCTTGACTAGTTGGAAAATCGCAGAATGCTGTATAATTATATAATTTACTTATGTTTATAAATTCGAATATATTAAACATTTCATCAGAAAAATGACCATAAGAATGATACCAATAATGTATAAATAATTAGTTTGTGTTTAAATTATATATATATATATATATATATATATATATATATATATATGGATTCTTTGTGTAAAACTTTGATTGGTAAAGATCATTATCTTTTTTTGATAAATGATTCATCTAAATCTCTCGATAACCATGTTAATATAACTATTGATGATCTAAAAGGGAAACAAATTAGTAATTATAACATATATAATAAATATTTTGATAAATTTCTTTTAATTATTTTTCCAGATAAGGAAGTGATATGTAATAAGTTTCTTCCAGACGATGTATCAATCATAAACAGAGCATACTTAGAAATATATAAAGATTTTTTTGATAAAAATATAATAGATAATCAAGATATTCTTGATTGTTCTGATTATTATAAAACAGATTCACATATTAATACAAAAGGGGTTTTAAAAGTTATAAATAAGTTTTTCACCGAATTAAATACAAGATTTAATGTAAATATATTGACTGACCTGTTTTCTGTCAAAGAGACTACTGTACCGTCTCTTATGTCATTGAACAAAGGGTTAGGTGATTTAACTTGGGTTTCAAATAAAAAAGATATAATGCTTGAAGATATAACCGAAATATATTATTCCATAAATGAAATTGAAGATTTATATATGGAAATATACAATAATGGAATAGATGGCTATCAAATTTTTGATTATGAATTAAAAGATATAAGTATAAACTTCAAAGGTGAGAAGATAGATTGGCAATGTGTAAGTAATGGAATATTGTATAAAAAAAATACGGACTTTATTATCAATAAAAAGTGTTTAATTTTTTATGACTCTTTTCTTTTACATGGCTTAAATCTAATTAAAAATATTTTCAGTGAAATTTATCTTGTTAAAAATAATCCGGTCAATAAACTTATTGACTTGATTAATCCTGAATTAATAACAGTATTTCGTGTTGAAAGATTTTTATCTGCTTAATAAATTAATATAATAATTATGTTTTGCTTTTTTATTAAAGTCTAATTTTGTATACTGTATCAGAATTTAGGAAAAATATTACCATTTAACCATTACTGTAGGAAAAATATAGGTTACCTGTATGCTATAAATAATAATTATGATATAATATTTGATACAGACGATGATAATTTACCATTAAATAATTTTCAAATATTTAGAGATAATGAATTTTCAATTATCGAAAGTCCTAAATTTCCAAATATATATAAATTGTATACTCCAATCCATATGTGGGCAAGAGGATTTCCATTAGAATTAATAAGGAATAATGAAAAAATAGAATATAAATCTTGTAAAAATGAGAATGTCGGTATTTACCAGAGTATTGTAGATGGGGATCCGGATGTAGACGCAATTTATAGACTGACGAATCAATCATATAATAATGAAATAACATTTAAACCTAATCAAAATTTCATCATTAATAAAGATGTATATGTTAGTGGTAACACCCAAGCAACTTTTTGGGTGAGTAAAGAATTATTTTACCCTCCCACCATTTCTTAAATATGGGATAGCTAATACACCCTTTCCATGCGTTGCTTCTTTATTTAAAATATCATCAAAACATATCTTTTAAAAAATCGTCATTATTCTTTAATAAATATGTAATTAATAATTTATGTGACATATATTTTTATATTAAAAATAATATATACCAAAGTATTATTATGAATAATATTAAAACCTTAATTGGTAATAATAATTGGTTATTTTTAATTAATGATACCTCAAAGTCAATACAAATTCATAACAATAATTTAGACGTTATAGATAAAAATAGTTGTAATAAATACAAATTATTACTACATAATAATAAAATCCTGCTTATAATTTTTCCAAATAAAGAATATGTATGTAAAGAATATTTACCAGATAAATATAATTTACAATATAGACCGGGATTTGATACATATAAATCGATATTTCAAAACAATATATTAGATGGATTACAATTTGTAAACGTTGAAGATTATTATAAAACAGATTCACATATGAATCTGCAAGGTGTATATAAAATATATAAAAATACAATATTATATTTAAATACCCAGTTTAAATTTAATTTATCTATTCTGGTTGAAAGTATATTCCGGCTATTTATTTTAACTTCATCAGAGAATTCAAACACATCTTGTCCTAGTATAGAAATATCGTTATAATTAAATATAGGGTACATAGAAAAGAACATCAATTAATCGATCACCTTTTAGCGCTACAGTTAGAGACTACTCATTTTATTTCAAAGGGAGATTGTGGTAATAAATATATAAATAGTAGTACGTATAATTTTAGTCCTGAAATAAAACAACAATTAGAAAATAAGAATATTGTACTATATGACCATGAAATTAATAGTTTAAGCAATATACGTGCTCTACCAGATAATGATAATACATTAATTGCATCTAATTCTACTATAACAACAGCAATTCATTTAGCAGCATATATGGGCGCAAGATATATAATTTTGGGTTAGACACATTTACACAAAATAAAACTAAATTAATTTATTATAATATCCTAAAATATTATCTATATATATCCATTTATCTTTATTTTTATTATAACATTTACAAATATATTTACTATCTGCCTCATATCCTGTACCACTTCCACTATCCGGATTACAATTATTATCCCACCGAATATCTTTACATAAATTATAATCTATTATCATACTTCCTGTATCAACCTTTCCGGGTTTAATTACGTCTCCTTTTACCCAAATATCTTTATTCGCGGATTCTTGATTAAACGTATAAAATTTATTTTTTTCTATGATATCTAATAATCGATATAAATTGGGATGAATAATATTATCATCATCTAAAAAATACAAATAGGTATCAGTAATACTAATATTATCTAATGCATAATTTCTTTGCAAATTGCCCCAATGACCGGTCTCGTCTTTTAAAATATATTCTTTTATTTTAGCATGATCAAATAATTTGGGATTTTCAGCAACTTTATTACCATCATATACTATTATCCATTCATTCACGTAATCAAAATTAATATGTTCTTTTATTTTCTTTAAATTATCTATTCTATAGGATGGCGTTATTATGGTTATTTTTTTTCGTAGGTTAACAATCGGTTCTGCTCCGGGGTTCACTGCTAAAAAGATTTCTCTATTATTATATTTTATTATATCGAATAACTCATAAATAGGTACGTTTTCAGTAATATATTTTTGCGAAATAAAATAATAATCTTTCAAATATGGTAATAATGATTTTAATTCTCTGCTATCGTCCCTGAACCTAGTATTAAGTATAAATAGACCACCTGGTTTTAAATAAGCAAATATTGGAGTATTTTTTACGTTTTGTAGGTTATTTAATATTATAATATCATAATGTATATCTAATTCACTCAATTTATCTAATGATGATATAATGCTATTCGGGTAGCATTGTTTAAAGGGTTGAATCAATGCTTCATCTGATTCAAATCCATAGATGGTAGACTGTTGAAACAGGTCTTCTGTTGCATAGATTGATAGTAATCCAAATAATGCAATCGTAAAATTATTATTTTGTTCAGAAATCGCATGATAAATTATATTTTGATAAGTATTTTGTATATAAGGAACCTGAAAAGATAAATTCTCTAATTTATCTAATTTATCTAATTTATCTTCCATTAATAGTTAATAGTATTTTAAATTTAAATAATAAATTTAAATAATAATCATGATTACCTTATTACCGTATAAACATACCTCTCCCTTTCCTTATACTAGCCAAGATAATTCTCTAGAGAGAGATTTTGCCTACACTATTCAACAAGAAATTTTACATATTCCAAAAGAGGCATGGGACCGATATAATAATCCCTTTGAACAAAAGTGGACTCTTAGAGATAAAAATCATCTGCCGCCTAATCTCCACCAACTCTTCCAAGAGTTAACTTCTCCAAATTTTGTGGACCATCTCTCCACCATTGTTGGTACACAACTCTATAATGATCCGACCAAAAATTGGTGGGGAATACATACGTATGATGATGGGGATTATTTAGATATTCACTGTGATGCCGGTATACATCCTACAACGGGCCAAAAAAAACATTGCACGTTGGGTATTTATTTGAGTAAAGATTGGAGAGAAGATAATGGTGGGCATCTAGAAATATGGGAGGGTACTAATATAAATCAAGACGATAGACGATTAGAAAGATGTATAGAAAAGATTTTACCCAAATTTAATCGTCTGATATTATTTGATAATACGGATAATGCTTGGCATGGAAATCCAGAACCGGTTAAGTGTAAGAATGGAGAGAAACGTATATTTTTAACTATATCCTATTTGAGTGAGATAAAGGAAACAAATTATACGAATAAGAGAGAAAAGGCACTTTTTATAAAAAAACCGGAAGACCCACCTAATCCCGAAAAAGAGAGATTGAGGGAATTGCGAGTAAATCCGGATAAATATAAGGAGGTATATATAATAGGATGACGAGCGAACAAAATGAAACATTATTATTTCATATAGCATATTATAGTTCAGAAATAAAAAGAGAAGATAATTGTTTAGGTCATGAAAATAAAGCGAGTCAAGAATATAATATTCATGTATTTAATGGAGTAAAAAAATTTTTAGATGAAATAAATAAGTATAATAATTTTTCTAAAATAGATGTAGAAATTGATGCAAATTCGGAAAATACTTATATTAAGAATTTAATAAAAGAATCATATAATAATATTAATTTAAATATTACATACTATGATTTTACATCAGAACATCCTTTTAGACTTACTACAAAACATAGATTTAATATGAAAAAAAATATAAATAATTATGATTGGTTTGCATATTCTGAAGATGATACGCTTATTACCATAGAAACTATAGATTTTTTAAAAGATAATAGTATTTCATTGTATAATAAAGAAAATAAAGTATATACTATTCCGAGAGTAGTATATGATCTAAATAATAATTATTTTTTCTCTGATATATGCCATCCTTCTAAAAAAATAATTTGTAATAATAAACTTTCTGCAATTCCTTCACAGAGATATGGGGCATGTTGGTTTTATCCTAAAATTATTATGAATAAATGGATTAATAGTTCATCTTTTTTAGATTTCAATACTAATACTAGTTCAATAAGAGTAAAAATGGCATATGGATTTACTGATTTAGAAGCAATAATACCTATATCAGAGAAAAATGAACCAAAAATTAAGTGTTTACATTTAGGGTATTGTGGTAAATATTATTTTAAACACAAAGATGGTTTTCATACACTCCAATTTAATAAATTTATATAATCTAAATTGTAATAAGAAAAAGAGAGATATTGCTAGTAAATCCTAATAAATATAAGGAGGTATATAATATAATGGCGAGCGAACAAAATAAAACATTATTAATTATTCCATCACAAACTAGATATATTGAATATACATTTAAAAAACTATATGAAAATATTTTAGAACCAAATAAAAATATAGATATTGGGTGTTTTATATCTGACGAAAGTAGTTTACAAAATATAGAATCCGAGGTGAAATATATATTTACATTACCAGAATATAGTGATCATCGTGATGGATTAATTAATGAACTTAATGCTATAAATATTAAAATACCACAAATATTAAATAATAAGCAATTACTAAAAAGATATCAAATATCTACAATTATACATATATATTATAGATTGTTCATTTTAAGAATGTTGAAAGAAAATAATTTAATTGATAAATATGATTGGTTTATTATTAATAGATCAGATTTAATTCATACAAAACCAATTATAGTGGAGAATTTAAATATAGAAAAGGTGTATCTTCCGGATGGCGAACATTATGGAGGATTACCAGATAGATTTGCTATTATTCCTAAAAAATATATTGAACAATGGCTTTTTATTTATAATGAACGATTTTTTACTGATTATAATCTTATAGATTATCATATTGAAAAATATGGTCCAGAAACAATGACGGCATATAATGCTGAAAAAAACAATATTAGTATTAAATATATTCCATATTCTTTTTATTGTATTAGTGATAAGAAAACACCAGTTGACTGGGCATGGCCTAACCGAGGTTCTAATGAAGTATATATGCCAGACATTAAATTATTTGTTAAATATCCTAGTGAATATAATTTTGCTTTGCAAAATAAGAAGGATTCTATAAAAAATAATACTAGCATTATAGAGAGTAAATTAGAAAATCCTAAAACTTCTAATGATAAAATAGCTTATTTTGGAGACTTTGACACATTAGATAATTTAGATTATACATTATTTTCTGATATGATATTAGTTTGGTATAAACCTACTTATAAAAAAGAAGAATGGAGATATGGATTATATGGTATAAAAGATATGATGGATTCTAATTATGTAGAGGAAGATAATGTAAAAATTATAGAAATAAATAAACATCAAATAAATTTATTACAGTCATTTTATTATTGTAATAATAATTTAAGAAATAAAGAAATTTTAACAGCATTAACTAATAATTTAAAAAAATACTTTATTAAAAAAATTTACTTATATATTAATAAAAAAGATAATGATATATTCATTAATAGTCTGATATATAAAGAATATATTCATAAGATAGAATTAATTATAAATGAAAATCAACCAACATATATGGATTACTTTTTAAAATTAATTACCATGGATGAAAAATCTATAGTTTGTATATGTAACAGTGATATTGAATTATATTGTAATAATACCAATATTTTTGAACTATTAAAAATTCAAAGAATATGTTACTTTTTAACAAGACATGAATTAGATATGTCTAAACCTTTAATTGATAATTATCTTGGCTCTCATGATGCATTTATATTTTATGTAAATACTTTAAAACAAAATTTACTAAATAATACAGATAAATTACAATATATAAATTATATTCAAAATACCCATGGCATTGAATCTGTTTTAGTGTTATTTTTTAAAGAACAACTAAATTATTCTATAAAAAATCCATGTATGCAAATAATTTTAAAACATCATCATACTACAAACCATCGTCCATGGCTTATTAATGGTCTAAAAAATGTAGGATATATGTCTGAGATACCAGTTGATAAAAAATTATTAAATACAAGTTATCATGGTATAAAACTTATTGCGGATACTAATATAGTACAATGTCCTTATAAAGTTAATCCAGAAATTATAAATATTAATAGTGGATTTAAAAAAGTTATATCATTTTCACTTTGGGGAAATAATAAAAATTATACTATTGGGGCCATCAAAAATGCTAAATTAGCTACCTATTTTTATCCGGAATACGAATGTTGGTTTTATGTGCACAAAGAAACTGTACCAAATGAAATTATAATCGAATTAGAAAAATTAGATAATATAAAAATTATTTATAAAACAGGAGATTTAACTAAAAATAAACCTATGACTTGGAGATTTGAATCTATAGATAATCCTGAAGTAGAAATTAATTTATCTAGAGATACAGATACACGAATAACTTTAAGAGAAGTTTTAGCAGTAAATGAATGGTTAAAATCAGATAAAATTTTTCATATTATGCGAGATCATCCTGATCATTGTTATAAAATACTAGGTGGTATGTTTGGTACAAAAAATATAAAAAATATAACTAGTTGGAAATATTTAATAAATGAAAATATTAATCAAATATCAGATAGAATGTACGACCAAGATTTTTTAAGAGATATTATTTATCCTGAAATAGTAAATAATAGTTTTATACATGCAACTTTTAACAAATATGAAAATCATTGTAAAGATTTTCCTATAAACTATTGTAAGTTATATAATTATGTAGGTGGATATGTATATGCAGATGAGAGTGTATCAAAAGAACATAAAAATAAGTTATTAAATTATATATAATTTATGTGTATAATAGTAGATAATAATAATATCTTTTGTCATATTCCTAAATGTGCTAATATTATTTTCCAAAGATAAAAAAAATATAAACAATAAATGTTATTCTATTGGTAAAAACTCAAAATCATCTTTATAAATATCATAAATTATATTCTTGTAATTTATATCGTTATTTATAAATTTTTCACATAATTGTTTATCTTTATCACTTGATTTATTAGATATGGATAAATCTTGTTTTATTTTTTCTTTTAGTATCATAATATCACCTTTTTTATCTATATTTATAAATATATCAATATTAAATTTATTTTTTATTATTTTTACTTGAGAATGCATATGGGCGTTATTATTCTTTATTTTCGGTAACAATTTGATATATATTTTGAATAATTCTATTAAATTATTTTCTTCTAATAAAACTTTATAATTATTGAAATCAAAATCAGATTCTTTTAATAATATGGGTATCAGCCATCCGTTTTTTTCATCCTCACACATTATTTGTTCTTGACTATTTTTAATAACCCCTGTTCCTTTTGGTAAATGAATCATCCAATTCAAAAAACAAGATATAGTTCGGTTGTATGGATTTCTAAATAACATTATTTTTTCATATTTTTCAGAATCACTAGGATTTAATTCACAAATATTTAGTTTATTTAATGAAGTAAACATACATTTAAAATTTGTGATAATGATTTTATCTTTTATTCTTACAATTCTGGATCTTTTATCTTTTATTCTTACAATTCTGGATCTTGACATTTCACTTATATAATATATATATATATTATTTTTTTTGAGTGGGTGTTTAAATGTTCATTTGAAAGTTTCAAAGGTATAAAAACCATAATCCAATAATTCTTGATAAATTGGATTATTTTTTATTTCATCTAATTCTTTTTTTGAATATAAACTCATATATTTCTTATTAATATAGTATTCTCTTTTACTAATTGTAAATTTTGTTGAACAGTTTACTCTGTCAAAAGCAAATATTAATTTTTTAGGTTTTTTATGAAAGAATTCAGATAATTTATTTGCTAATGAACTATTATCAGATATATTTAAAAAATCATCATAATTAATAAATATTACTCTATTATTTCTAATTGAACACCATTTTATTATAAAATTTAAATAATCACCAATAAACTCCATTTTTGAATTTGTTTTCCATTTACATATTTTAGCCCATCTTTCAATAGATGGAAGCCATGAAAATATATTTTTATAGATAATAATATATCTATTTGTGTGAGTCATATTCCCTAATAGTTTATCTAATTCTTCTAAGGAATTAATAAAATATTCATTATTAAACTGGTTTTTTTTGTCTGTTTGTGGTATTAAATTTTTATTATCATATATTCTGAAATGTTTATGAGAGGGTGATTGTCTATCTTTTTTATTCATAAAAGAAATATTATAGTTTGTTTCTAAAAATTTTTGAATAACGTTAGTACCAGATCTTTGTAATCCATATATATAGTGATCCATTTGTAGTGTATAGTTATATTTTTTTAAATATAGTTATACGACATTTTAAATCTTAAACTGTTTTAATATAGATTTAGATTGATGTTCACATTTCCAAAATAATATGATGATTCATACCAACGATTCGGTAAATTAATAGTTCCGTCAGGATGCAATAATTTTTTCACATCTTGTCTTGAAAATAGATTATAATTATAAATCAATAGATTATCATCCGCATCAGTCCATATATTCGTGTTTTTTCTACATTCATCTGCAAAAAAATTACTGATTTTACTTGAAATTATACGTGAATACTTGTTGTGTGGAACATTTTTACTGGTTGGATCACGCCACTCAAACAGAGGATGCTCCGGATGCCATTGGAAACTATAAAATGGAAATAACTTATACTCTGCTGTTGATATATATGTGTCCTTTCCACTATCACCATAATTTACTGATACAATATCCAGATGCTTTAACATATCCTTCATATACTTTGCTTTTATATCAAAACTAAAATCATGGTGCATTGAAAGAACCGGTAATATTAATTTTGATGTAAATATAACATGGGAATACGGGTGGAAACATTTTTTTGGATTTCAAAATGATCTATTGAAAAACTCTGATGATACCCTTTTTATATGTATTGTTAGAAATTTACCGGATTGGATAAACTCATTTTATAGAAAAAGACATCATTTACCATTAAATTATAAAACAAATCTATCAGAAGAAGAAAAAATAGACGAGTTTTTAAATAAAGAATTTTACAGTGTAAATGATTATGAACATAAATACAAAACTTATGATGTTGTTGATTGTTATAAATAATTAATTGTATATTTTTTGTTGTATTATTTTTCTGGTGTATTATTTTGTAAATAATGTTATCGGGTTTGATTTATCAATATTCAAATCATTATCTAATATTTTATAATTATATTTAGAACATAGATTAATAAAATTTTTTATAGAAATCCAATACCATCTACCTGGCATTGGTTCAGAATCACAGTCATCTATCAAAATTTTAATTAGTTCTTCATTATTCGAAAATTTTGCTCCTTTTTTCCTTTGTTCGCTTTCTTGTCTCTTAATATTATTTGGCTCTGATTTAAAATATTTTGTAGGGTCGGCATACATAATAAATAAAGTGCAGTTTGTTTTACATTTATTATAAAGATTTTTTAAATATTTTTCTTGCCCTGAATATGAAATATGGCAAAAAACATCATAAGAAAAAACATAATCTAAACAATTAAATGAAATACAAGCTAATTCAAAATTCTTTATTTGAATATATTCTAGTTTATCTTTCTTATCACTACCTACATATTCCCAAAAATTATTATGTTCAGCCGATAATACATCTATACAATATATTTTGTCAAATATATTAAGATTATATATAAATTTACTCCACTGACCACCACCACAACCAATTTCTAAACAATATTTACCTGTCATATTTTTTTTTAAATATTCTTCAATTCCAATTTGATTTCGAGTTTTATTATATCCTGTTTTAAATCCGCCATTCCAAATAGAGTAAAAACTATTTATTTCTTCTATAAGTTTTTTATCAGACATATTATTTAATATAAATATAATTTATTTACTAAATATATTCATTTACACCTTTGGAATTTTCAAATGAACATTTAAAATATAATATTATATATAAAATTTTTCTGAACAATTTACTTTGTCAAAAGAAGATATAAATAATAGTTATATGTTATAAATCTAATTAATCTATATAACTTTTAACTTCATTAATGGTTGAACTATATTTTAAATTAATTTGTTTTTTATAATTATATCTTTCATCATTAGTTAAATAAACTAGTCTAGCTAATTGAATAAATTCGCTATCAAATTTCTTATTTTTTTCTTTTATTCGAATATTATCTTCTATTTCCCATAATTTTATATTACACTCTTTTAATTTTATAAATAAATTATCTGTATTATATGAAAATTTATTTATATAATTATTGAAATACTGTATTTCAATATTTACATGTTTTAATTTATCTGTATCAGTAATTTTATCTTTTTTTATTAATAATATTGTATATTTATCCCATAATTCTCCTATAGATATTGGTATAATAATTTGCATATATATATATATATGAATTTATATTTAATTAGTCACAACGGATTAGGAGATAATTTATTTATGGTAGGTGCTATAAATTTTTTGTTAAAATTTTATAATAAAATTCATTTTATATGTAAAAAAAAATATGTAAATAATGTAATATTATTTTTTATAAATAATCTAAATATAATATTAATACCATTTGATAAAGTAAATACTTATATTGATGAAGTAAATTCTATAAAAAATATTATTAGTGATAAATATGATAATGTAAATAATGATATATTTATTTGCGGTAGACATAAAGATCATATGAAAAGTAAAATAACTAATATAAAGTTTTTAAATTATACAATTATTGATAAAAAATATACCATAGATTATGATACTTTAACTAGTGAAAATTATAAATTTATTGAAAAATTTTATACCGATATAAATTTAAATTTAACTTATTTTTATGAATACTTTGATATACCAGATACTAAATTCTCGATATATTTATATAATAGTATTAAATCATATTATATTATATTTATTCAATTAAAATCTTCAGACAATAAAGAATTAAATATATCCAATATATTAAATAAATATTTATATGATTCAAATACTATTCTAATATGTAATGATAATAATTTATATAATATAAATGATAATAAAATAAAATATAATATTTGTCAGCAGTTTGTATATAATAAAATAGTTTATTATAAAGATACTATTTTAAATAGTGATGAAATATATATTATTGATTCTTGTTTTATAGGTATTATTTTACTATATTTAAAAACTAATAGATTAAAAACTAATAAAGTTAGAATTATTTTGAGAAGTTCTGTTAATAATATTATATTATAAATAATTATATTATAAATAATTATATGGACTTAAATACAGATTATATTATAACTAGTGATAAAATATTAAATTTTATTAATAAATTAGATAATTCAAAAATAGTTTATATTAAAACAGATTTTATAAAAAATATAAATAATAGTATTGTTAAAATTTCTAATTGGAGAAATATGAATAAAATAATAGATTTAAAAAATATAGAAATTTTAGTGACAGGTCATAGTGCCTTTTCTATTGGACCGGAAGAATTAGATATTTTAAATTATCCAAATTTAAAAATATGGATTTGTCAAAATAAAAATCTTAATCATCCTAAATTAAAATCAATTCCAATAGGTATAACAAATAAAGATGAGCCCACAGTAGCTGTATGTAAAATAATAGGTAATACAGATGTAATTTACAAAATATTAAAACAACCAAAAAATATAAAAAATTTAGTATATTTAAATATTAAAACAATTACATTTTCATCAGAAAGAGAAAATATTGTAAATTTATATAAGAATAAACCTTGGGTTACGTATGAAATTGGTAATAAATCTATAGATGGTCATAAAAACTTTATAGAACAAATATATAATCATAAATTTGTTTTTGCTCCAAGAGGAGTAGGTATAGATACTCATCGTTTATGGGAATCTTTATATTTAAATTCCATACCAATTGTTAAAAAACATTTCGGCATGGAAGAATTTTATGATTTACCTATATTATTTGTAGATAGCTGGGATAATATTACAGAAGAATATTTAAATGATAAATATAATGAAATAACTAGTAAATCTTTTAATTTAGATAAATTAAGTATTGAATATTGGTATAAATTATTATCTAAACTTTTTTAGCAATTAATTCTCCATTGCGTTCAGATGAATTATGAATTATTTTCCAAGAAGAAGAATTAATAATTTCATTAAAAATATAGTGTGTTTTTGAAGTGTTGGTATCATCTAAAATAATAACCTTTATCTGATCTTTAAACATATTCCATTCATTAATTGTAGAAAAATGACCCCCATCTAAACATAATACATCAATTGTATCGTTAATCTCAATAGTAGGAGCAATTTTAATATCTTTATTGTAATCATATGTATCTTTAGTATCATCCGAATCTGTAATAAAATTGTTATCTAAATTATCAAATAAAATTAATGAACCATAATATAATTGAAATTTATGTTTATCTAAATTATAATAGTCAAAATATTTTGACCAATATTTTTGTGTAGTCTCGTGAAAAAAAATATTAGATTCTACAGCATATAATTTTGCATCTATTCTCTGTATTATTCCATCTAATAAACATTTTGTAGTACCTAGTCCACACCAAGTACCAATATCTAAGTATGTTTTATATTGAGTATTTTTTGATAATTCATATATTTTTTGTCCAAATAAAGTATTTTTTTTTATTTGACCACTAGCAATTCCCGGATGTTTTTTACACCAATATGGATCTTTTACTATTGTTTTACTATATGGTAAAATTAATGGATCACCTTTAAAAGATATAATTGATCGTGATAAATTATCCATATATAATCATATTAAAAACTATATTATCTATATATATATAATTAAAAGTAATTTAACAAAGATTTAATTGTATTTATTCGCATACCCCGAACCGGTGGCACTTATATTGAAAATCAGTTATCTAAAAAATATAATTGTAAAATTGAATGGCCTAAACCAAATACAAACAACTTATTTGGTTTATATAAAATTAGTAATAATAATTATTTAACTTTACAACATTTAACATTAAATGAAATGATAAGATATAAGTTTATTAACCAAAATATAGATGGACAATTTCTTTTTACTATAATAAGAAATCCATATGATAGAATTGTAAGCTTATATAAAAATTGGTTCCAAAAAAATAAAACTCTCGATTTATTTTTAGATGAACTAGAAAAATTAGATTTAGATGATTACCAACATAATGGTATAATAACGGAAAATAAAAATTTTAACTATTTAAATATGACATCAAATTTAAGAGATATTAAATATTTTGTATTACCACAATATTATTATACTAATAATAATGAAAATTATAAAGTGAATATAATTAAATACGAAGAACTTGAATCATTAAATAAAATTTTAAACTTAAATTTAAAGTTCGAAAAAAAAGTAAAAATCATTTGACAGAAGTTCAAAAAAATAAAATTTATAATATTTATAAAATAGATTTTGATAAGTTTAATTTCACAAAATAAACAAAAATCGGGGTTTTTAAATGTTCAAAAGCGTAAAAGAAATATATAATAAACTAGTTATTTTGAGTATGCTTATAATAAAACAAAAAAGTATGAATATAAAACTAAAAATCTAAGGTTAAATATTATAAAGAGTAATTACCTATTCTTTATATTATTTTTAACATAAAAAAATCATAACAATTATACTAACTGGGTTTTGTTTTCATTAAAAACTTTTATTAAGTCGGGTTGATTATTTGTTTTCTTAATATTCAAGTAAGTTTTCTATAGAACCCCATTTTTTACTAGTTATATTTGAATCAATAATTATATTTATTTAAACTACTTTTAACTTCTGCCGTAAATCATCAGTCAACATAGTTTTCTGAGGAGAAAATGAAATATTATTTATATCTTTCATACTGAATTTCTTATTTAAATCAGAAGTAATACAACCACGAAGGAAGTCTTTCATTTCCATATGCTTTGGTTTAGCATTCACTAACATATCATAACTAGCAAATAATGGTTTTTGTATCTTGATGTTAAATTTAGATTTATCTTGGTATTTTTCCTCCGGAAGGATGTAGGGGTTACCTTTAGGATGATGCATTATTACATCTAAGCCATATATATTAATAGAAGTATGTTCATCAAATACTAGATTGATAGCCGATTCAAATTCTTTAGATACACGAGTTACACCAGGTAATTTATCAGCTAATTGGTCGGCAGTAATATGAAGATAGACCATATTATCCTGTTCACTATCATGAATATTACGATTAAGCAGGCTATTATTATAGTAACCAAGAGAGAAAGAGTGTTCATGAGTAACATAGAGGTCTTCTGAAGGTAAGTTTTCTCCTAAAGCTCCTTTTTCAACTTTTACATAATTATTATGTATATAGCCTCTAGTCGCGGTTTTCATTATATCAGAAATAGGCATATTACCACGAGTGGTTTGGACAATATCACCAACTTTGAGGTTTTTAATTTCTATATGCTCTATATTTCCATTAACTACTTTGGGTATTTTGGTGATAGAAGCTAAGCACCATAATCCTGTCTGTTTTACATAAGATTTATGTAAGCTGGGACTTTTTTTTGGACAGGGTGGTTCTTTACCGCCGCATGCGCTTTTTCCATTCGTTGAACCGTAAAATTGTAATGTTTGTTGAACAGTACATTTCTGACCTACATCCCCATCCGCACATGTAACTCCCATACAAGCAGCTCCCATTGAAGTACACCTGGCCAGCGCTTTTTCCTTCTCCTCGTCATCTTGGGGACAGCCAGGAGAGGGCACGTACGACTCACCACCGGTATCTGAAGGCTTAAAACAATCGGGAGCATTATTCCATAATCTAACGCCTATAGGATACTCCTTCTGATATAGCTTGTCAGCGTCAACATACTCATGCTGTACACTGTTCTTGGGTTCAGGTTTTAAAAGTGTGATATGTTTTAAAACTTTTGCAGCACAATCACCGCCGCAATTCTGGTACTTCGATACTTGTCCGCTTATCACTGATTGTCCTACAGTCCAGCATGGTAGTTTCTTGTGCTCTATGATCTTGGCGTTATTAATATTTTGAGTGCCCCCTCCGATTTCTTTGAAGGCGTTAGCACACACGCCGGTGCTCTTCATTTTAACACCTTGGCATGCTACTCCCATCTCATTACATGAAGTTATTACTTTCTCTAGGGGGCCATCTTGTCCGCCACACCCTACTAAGTCTGTTAGTGCATTCTGATTAGTAAAACAAAGCATAGGAGGATTAGCTAAACCAATTTGATCATTTCTTTTACTAAAATTAAAACCGGCAGCTTTCGGTTGTATATAATTAGATGGCAGGGTTGTCATACTATAATATACCCCAAGAAAAAAATATTTACAATAATTTTAACTTAGTTAAAAATATTTACAATAATTTTAACTTAGTTAAATAAGTCAATAATTCTTGGCGGCTTATTAACTTCATTTGGCTATTATATTCCCGATGCTCCCCCTTTTGCCCCGATTTATACGACGGCAAAATATGCGTGTATTTTCCCCGTTTTTCTGTACGCACGGATTGTGTTTCATTTATCAACGACTCTGACAGCTTCTCTCCATGTCTCAAGTTACCTACAATATATGGCTTCTCATATCGCTCCGCAAAAATCTCTACCAAATCTCTAATATGACATCCACGTAATTCCGGCACGATAATCTCTCCACTATCTCCCTTCTCCAACGCATACAATATCAAATCCACACTTTCTTCTAAAGTCATTATAAAACGCGTCATATCCTCATGGGTTAATGTGAAATGCTTTATTGTATCGCTTTTTCCTATTTTATGCAACATCGGTATAATACTTCCTCGCGAATTCAATACATTTCCATATCTAACGCACACAAATTTAATACCCGAGAGATACCTCGATTTTTCTACCATCATCGCCTCTGATAATGCCTTCGTCATACCATACACATTCACCGGACTACACGCTTTATCCGTACTTACAAAGCACACCCCCTCCAATTTTCCTAATTTCTCTCGGTGAATCTCAATCCCATCCAACACATTTTTTGTTCCTAATAGATTCGTATTCATACATTCGTTGATCGAATACTCACAACGATCTATATGTTTCATCGCGGCCGCCAAAATAATGATTTCAAAGTTGTGACGGACTAAGGTCTGATTAATCTTCTGTTGGTCAGCAATATCCCCGATAATAAAATGAAGATTAGGGTGGGAATTATGTTCAATTTGTAGCGCCCAATGCTTACTTTCATCGCGAGAGAATAGATAGACTTGATTATTTTCTAATAGACGTGCGGTTAATTCCCCACCGAGAGAACCGGTGCCTCCAATGATTAGTATTTTCTTATTATACATAAGGTAATAAGAAAATTTGTGTTTAGATGGATTTTTGTATTTACATATTATATGCTTCTTTATATATTTGTATTGCTTTTTTGAATGCTTATGTTGCCTATGAATCCAATTTCTCTGTATAATATGAAGGAAATAGCCCAATATCTATCTCTTTAAAATAAGTTTCATGCTCCATATATATATATATATATACATACGTAAAAAATAGAAGTAATTAATATTCATATCTTAATATGCAGATACGAGGAGGCTTTCGTTCACATAGAGGTTCACCTAGAAATTACCGATCTACACGTCGGTCCCCTACAGAAAATTATACCCCACTAAAGCCTATTATAACCAAATTGATTACATTACATAATCGTATGGAAGAACTGTCAATAGAACTACATCAAAAAACGAAACTCGAAAACGAAATATTAGGTAAATTAGAAAATTTAACACAAATAGTTAGAACTATGCAATTAAAATATATCAATATAGAAGAAACGATAGGGTCGCGATCAGGAGAAATGGCTACCATGGGACTCCAATTAGACGCTCAAGTAGCGGAAATAATGAACTGTGGTGCCAAAATAACCAGTATAGAAGAAACGATAGGGTCGCGATCAGGAGAAATGGCTACCATGAAAACCCAATTAGACACTCAAGTAGCGGAAATAATGAACTGTGATGCCAAAATAACCAGTATAGAAGAAACGAGTTTAACTATTTTTGCCAATAAATTATACCAAAATATTTTAGACCAGCGAGCATTGGAAGAAAAGGTGTCTATATTAGAACTAGAACCCGTGGTAGAACCCGTGGTAGAACCCGTGGTAGAACACGTGGTAGAACCCGTGGTAGAACCCGTGG
>Ga0233412_10000462_pt1 | contig 23661 bp, 36 predicted proteins | sample Na_anoxic_4_MG_FD_180667 | JGI IMG/M metagenome (GOLD analysis project Ga0233412, IMG submission 180667) | Seawater microbial communities from Saanich Inlet, British Columbia, Canada - Na_anoxic_4_MG | ecosystem: Environmental > Aquatic > Marine > Inlet | place: Canada: British Columbia...
TTGGTTTAATTAGTGGCATATTAAAGTAATAAAGATTGCTTAAAATGTTTCTATGCTATTTAATCTATCGTTTTGTATCTCATAGGTTGGTGCTTTTAATTCAAAGGTGCTGCCATCCGTTCTTGTCCTTATAGTTCCCTTCTCATATAAATTAGCACGTTCCAAAAGTTCATCTTTTGTAACCCAACCGCAAATAGTAAGTTCACTTGTTTTCTTGTTTATAGAACAAAATATATAGGCATCGCATTTAAAGTCCGATTGATATGCTATGAAATTATTCACATAATATGGTTTTGGATTTACCATTCTGCCCATAGTTTTAACATCCACTTTAATACCATTATATTTAAGGTCATAGCCTCCATCAAATCCATTACTGAATTTAGTGTCTATGCCCAGATATTGTTTAACAATAGTTTCTCCCAAGAGACCAACATATTGTTCTCCCTTATTGCCATCTGCCCTTCCCCTATTTGCAATGTTGTTGTTTTTGAGGAAATCCCAAGCGGTTTTCTTTACTTTATTATTTATTGGTAAAACAACCATCATCTGTTAAACTCATTGTGTATTTTAAGTAATTTCTGCTTTACAGGTTTGAAACAACTGCTGCAATTTGTGGGCTGCAATTTATCATTAAAGATGCGATTGTAAACAGAATAAATCTCTTTAACCATACTACCGCTAATTGTGTTTTTGGGTTGTGTAAATAACCACTCAATAATATCCAACTCCTCATCGGTTGGTGCATTGTATTTTCCATAAGGGAATAAATCATTTAGTAATTCTTGTCTTTTGTCGCAACCGCAGTCCTCTCCCAATACTGCTTTAGCTAATTTGTCAATACCAGTCTTGCGAAACACTTTCTCTACTGTGTCTCCAAGTCCTGTTGACTTAATCTCTTGCGAACTCGTTTTTGATTGCTTCTTTGGCATTTTTTAATGTGTTAAATATACTGCTTAAACTTATCTTGGTTTCTTTGGCAATCTCCCTCATAGACATACCTTTATGATAGTAAAGATTAAAGATACCTTTGTCATACCAGTACCAATCCTCAACCAAGTTTTCAACTCTTTCAAATATTGCTTCGGCTTCCTCCTTTGCTTCGATATAATCCAAGCTATCTTCATACATTCCTTCAAAATTAGAATCCGTAATCTCACCTGTCGAATGTACGATAGGATTTTTCTTACAACTTGTGTGTATGTTTGCATAATATAAATTTCTTAACGTAATGTAAATGTAAAATGTATTAACCTCTGTTTCGTTATACATAATCTTTTGAGGTTCTTTAACATAGTCAAATATCCTGACAAACATCTCCTGCACAAGTTCTTTCGCTTGTTCTTCGGAAATGCCGAAAGAGTACGCCATATTAAACCAATCTTCATATTTATTTGCGAGTTTTTCGAGTAACTCCTCCTTCGTCAACATAATCAATAACACTTAAAATTTGTTCCAATGAATTACAAACCGAATAATTACCTTTCCATTTGGTCTGAAACTCTACTTCGTCAGGTGTTAGTCTCTGTTGGCTCTTTGTTTTGCTTCCATCTTTTAGTTCAATCATAAAGTTGTCGTTTCTGTAACCTAATATCAAATCAGGCGCACCCTTACCTAATTGGTGTGTATGCAGTACTGATATGTCTAATTTTCTTAATTGTTGCACGATTTCTTTTTGATTGGCATCTACTCTTGCTTTTTTTCGCATCTTTGAACATCTATATCGTTAAATGGGGTGTACCCATCAAAGTAATATCTCTGTTCTCTTATGTTAAATTCGATATTCTCTACGTCTTGAGGAATACCGACTAATTTTTGTTTCTTAATCTTTTGCGACCCAAATATAACACTTGTATTTGAGAAATCCAAAGCACGATGAGGTCTCCATACAAACATCACATTATCTGCCTTGTCTGAAAACGTACCTCCACCCTTAATTCGGTTCACATCGGGTTTGTAATATCTACCGCCTTCATCTTTCATTGGCGTAACTTGATGAGCTACTAAATTAACGGATATTTTGTTGTCTACCGCAAAACGCTTTAATTCACTCATAAACCTACTGATATATAAATCCTCTCTTTCACCTCTGTACATCTTATGCTGAACCGTATTGTATGGGTCAATGATTAGTGAACGAATACCTTTTGTCTTAACCAAAAACTTGGCACGTTCAAAGATACTATCCAAGTTAAAGTTCTTTTTAGGATATATTAAGAAGAAATGCCTCTTGACAAAATCAATCGCTTCAAGGTATTCATCTTTAGTCATCTGATTGTTTTTATAGTATGGGTCAGCACTCTTTCCAACATACATCTCAACAATGTCATTGAAAAAGTCTTTCATCGGCATATTTTCAGGACTGAATACTCCAAACTTCCAACCATCGTGGAATGCCTTGATAGTAGCAAGTTGATTAAGAAATAATGATTTACCCTCATTCTGATAGCCAGTCCATATGTTAACCTCTCCACTTCTCCAAGTCCAAGCATTATCTACCTGTGGAATGTACGTTGTAGTGCCTCGTTCCTGACCATTCTCAAAACCATCAAGCATTGATTCAAATACATCATCAACCTCAAATACACCCTCTACTTTAGGCGTTTCAGCCATTTTAAGGCGATTTAAGAGACTTTCAGCACCTTCCTTGACTAACACCTCATTGGCATCCTTAAACGGTCTTAAATCGACTATTTTACATTTCTCAACACCAAATCGTCTAATTAACTCTTGTTGCAAGTTTCGACCATTATCATCATTATCTGTTGCAATGTAGATAGTTGATGCCTCGTCAAAAACGTCATAACAAGTTGTTAGACATTCTAATTTCTTATCTATTGATTTGTCTCCAACATTAGGCGCACCCATATTAACAGAAGTGTGCGTTTTGCAACCTGCAACCTCCCAAGACAACGAATCAATCTCACCTTCACATATTACAATTCTATCTTTACCCTTTACTCCATCGTAATTGTATATGATTGGTTGGGCATCTTTAGCTTGTGCAAAGAATTTACCATCAACACCACGCTTTTTGTAGTTAATCAATTCTCCGTTCTTGAAGTATGGAAAGTAAATGTTTTTATCATCTGATGAAGATACAATCTTGTTTCTGTCTATAACATCATCGGTAATGCCTCTTTCATTAAGAAACTTTCTGCCTTTCTTTGAAAGTCGTTTCATATTGCTTTTATTCGGCTTTGCGTATTCTCTCATCTTTTCAAATCTTTTTACTGTTCCTTGCCAAGTACACTTGTGGCAGTTATAAATGCCCTCAACCAAGTTGATAGACATACACGTATCTTTCCAGTTTTCCTTTCCTAAACTCTTGCACTTTGGGCATCTTACCTTCTGTTGTGTGTCATTTCCTCTTGGTTCAATGCCAATGTTAATAAATTCTTGTAAATACATTTTGTTGTTTCGTTTTTATTTTGTTTTTTTTACACATATTATAATATGTTATATATCATAATATGTATTTTAATGTATCATATTATGATATTTTTTATATAATATATACATAATATGATTCATTTCGTAATATGTTATGTAATGATTCATATTATGATTCAGCAGACTTAAATTGAGGATTGATATAAATTCTACGCTCTTTACCATCAAAACCTATACTTTTCGTTTCACGTCTAATACAGGCATTTTCCTCAAGTTTATTCAAAATTCTATATAAAGTCCTATCCTTGAGCGTTAAAGTCTCGCAAATGTGCTTATTTGAAGCGAAACAGTACCCTTTGTCGGATGCTAAAGACTTAATATAAGAAAATACAGCTTTTTCCGTAAATGTTAGTTTACTTAAACCTTCCATATTTACTTTTATATAATTTGTTTTCATAAGCTAAAAAAAGGGGTCTTTCGACCCCCTCTTGATTTAGAATGGAAAGTCATCGTTAACTTCCACAGGTTTTTGTTTTGGCGCAGCATTGTTATTAGCTGGTTGATACTCATCAATGTAAACACTATGAGTTTTACCATATTGGTCTGCTTCACGCTTCTTTGAAACTCCAAGTCTCAAATAACGCTCTCCGTTATATTCAGTCCAAAAGTCTTTTACTTTTGATTCTGAAATTGATATATTAACAATCTCTAACCCATTGGGTGCTTGTCGACCTGTGCCGACATACTTCTTATCTGACATAATTTATTGATTTAATAATTGTTCTACTTTTTTACTTACTTTATATTTAGTTCTTATCTCATTGACAGTTTTGCCTCGTGCAATCCACACTTTAGCTTGTTCAAAGAGTTCTCCCGATTCAGGAATCCATTTTTTGTCGATTTCCTGATTAGGTTCAATGTTTTTCTTGGTATTGTCAAGTGTATCATTGTCCTTTGTGTCATCTATTAGAAATAAGCCATTTAAGGCATATTTACGTGCATAAGATGATGAAGTGCCGAAAGATTGTGCTATATCCATACCCTTTTTATTAGGTTCGATACCTGCTTGTGCTTTCGTCTCTATTACACCATCCATATTCTTAAATTGAGCAGTTGCTTCAACATAAGATATTCCGTTGTCTAACTCTACAACCTTATCGGATAGATTTAAAACAACTTTGTGTTCTATCAGTAGAGGTTTTACTGCTTCCAGTATATCCTCACAGCTTCGGTATTTATACTTACCGAAACCATTGAACTGATTCTTTGGTGCTTTCAGTCCCCCCTGAATATCCACCAGTTTTTCATATAGATTCATATTGCAAATATATAAATTCCAACTGACATTACAAAATAATATCAAAATTATTGAAATTTTTTGCATACTTATTCGTTAAAGATAGTCGCATAGCTTTCTGTTCTTCATTAGGAACAATAAAAAAACCATTGTGTTCATCGAACCAAATAGCAAAGAAATCGCATAAGTGCTTTGGATAAATGCCTCCCTCTCTATGTAAGGTAACTCTTGTATTATTGTGTTCAGGGTCTTTTTGCCTATCGGCACTTACATACTTTATCTGTACCTTAAATACCTTTCCATTTTTCTCTAATATGCAATCGTAAGGAGATGCGTCTAATAAGGGCATAGATACATTAAAACCTCTTTCCATTGCTCTTGTTGCAAATCTGTACTCGGCAAAGCAACCCTTCTGATTTCTATCCATATCGCTAATATACAAAAAAAAAGTGGCAATCTTACAGGATTACCACTCTACGAAACAAAATAAACAAATGAAAAACAGGATAGACCTGACACAGAACAAATATACCCTATTAAATTCATAAAGGGGTATTAAATTCACAAAAGTTATTAACGCCCTTGTCCTCTGTATTTTTTCTTGTACCCTTTTTGACCTACTGAAGCGTTTTTTGAATGTACGTTAGGTCTTTTTTTCTTTGGATTAGGTACAAATACACTAATTATCTTTTTCGGCATTCTTTTTAGTTTTTTCCCAAGTTCTTCCAACAAAATACGCACCGTAGACTGTAATGAGTAATGACTGAAAAATAGGGATATATTCTTCTTGTACTGTAAACTCTCCAATGTTTCCATCGGTAAATGCCAATAAGGTAAACATCGTTGTAAGAAAGACCAAAGTAAGCGGTCTAATGTTTTTTGACAGAAAGCTATCGCTTTGCATATCATACTTCCAGCGTTCTGTAACTTGTTCTTGGGCATCTTTGTCGGCTTCTTCTAATAGTTCTTGTATCTTTTGTTTTGCTTGTAGGCGTTCCTCATCGGTAGTTGTTACTTTATCTATAACATCACCAATATCCTTTATAAGACCGCCTGTAATTAGTTGTAATAACTTTTTCATTAGTAAGTCCAGATTACGTTTTTATCTTTGTCTGGGTCAATATCTATGTGTATAAAGTTGTCTGCAATGCCAATACGATTGATACCAACTTGTTGGATTGCGTTAACAAGTTTAAAACGCATCCTTGAGTTTCTTATGGCAATATCTACCGCAAAACCTTTTGTGTGGCTACTGGAAGGAACTCCTCCAACTTTGGCATTCCATTCTTTAGACCTGTAACCAGAAGTAATTATAAGTGGCTCTCCAACTATATGTCTAATCTCATCAAGTTTCTCTAACAAGATTTTATTCATATATAGTTCTCCACTTCCTTTTACATCTGGAGAATCAAATTCTTCGTACTTAAAATACTTCATTTATTTTTATTCATCAAGTACCACTTCTGAACAGTATAACCGATTGTTACTAATAAAACTGTAACCTTCAAAAGTAATTCAACCTCTGTAAGTGAAATAGCAAACGCACCTATATTCAATCCGTATATCTTCAAATCGGTTAAACTCATTTTATTATGGATTAAAACTTCTACCTGCAAAAGTGTGTACTCCGTTTCCTTCGGGTTCTACTTCATAGCTTTTCCAACCATAGGGACTTTCATCTAAACCATCCCAAAGTACATCTAATGAGTATTTGTCAGATTTTACACCTTCTGTTACTACTTCTCCATCGGCATCAAATGTAGGTTCTTCTATCCAAAGATAACCTAACTTTACGATAGTGTGGTTACCCTCTAAATAGCTTTCCCCTGTTACATCATCTTCGATGTGTGGTAAATCGGCAATCTTTTTTTCTGCCTGTTCTTGTGAGTTAAACTCGTATTTCTTAAACAGTTTCATTAGCTTGTGATTTGTATTAGTTCACTATCAGATAGTTCTTCGTTAAACAACATAAATTGGTCGCAACTATTTCTTTTGCCTGTATCAGAGCTATCTCTTAATTGACCTATAAAAACGCTATCAGGTGTATTTGTTCCTATATATGGTACAGATGTTAAACTTGTACTGTCAAGCACTTCTGTTCCATTTATGTATATCTTGGCAGCAGTTGCAGATATAAAGCACACAGCTATCTTGTATGTAGTATCTTTATCACTCGAAAACGTAATAAAAAGATTTGTATCGGTGTCGTTTCTTCTTCTTAATGTTAATTGAGTTGTGCTATAAAAGTTTAACGCAAAATAACAATTAAATGTACCTGTTGCAGCAAGTGAAAATGGTACTTGTGATGTAAAACCACTACTATCATAATCATCTATTTTTCCTTGCCAAAAAGCAGTAAAAGGATAGTCAGTAGGCATATCAGCAAAACTCACTTTAGTACAACTATCTGCTGTCCTTGTAATATCAGCATCTGCTGAATTAGGTGTTAAACTTGTAGCGTAGCTTCCTGCTTCTACTTGAAAACCCCATACATAAATTTCATCGCCACTTGTAGCAAGTGCCATTCCGTAACGTAAATTAGTAGATGTAGATGTAACTGTTAAACTAACTCTTGTCCACTCATTAGTAACGGTAACTGCTGTATTTGTATTTTCTATTGCTCTTAAATAAACTGTACCTGTACCTGTTTTTCTTTTTACATATACACTAACAGTATATTGTACACCACTACTTCCTATTTTAACTTTTTGAAATTGTCCTAAAGAAGATGTAGCTGCAAAAGTAGATGCTTCATTAGTGCCATCAGGTGCTGTATGGCTATTTGTTGTTAAAGTACCATTAATTAAACCATATCCATTTGCAGAAGATATAGCATTAGTATAGTGCGCTACTTGTGTTCTTGTTGGCTCTAAAAGTAAATGTGGGTCTTGTGGGTTGTCAAAGTCATAATCTAATCTCGCTTGGTTTGCTACTGTGCTTTCTATAAGACCATCTGCATTTACTCGTGTAGCATCCGCATCTGCTGATACTGTGAAATCTCCATCTCCATCAGCAGGTAGGACTGAATACAGTTTAGCACCACTTGCCTTATATCCGCTTGGTATCTGTACTAAAGTTGCTTTATTATATATACTCATTGTTTAACTGTGTTGTAAAGGGTATCTACCAAACTTTCCTGTGCTTCAATAGTACCGCTATTGTCTAATACTCTTTTTCTATAATCATTTGCTTCGCCTACAATATCAATATATGGGTATTCTCCAACCCAACTATTTTTGTATATTTTGCCGAAACCTATCGCATTTATTATCTTTCCCCAACCTGTTGCCATTACTATCTTTATTTAAATAATACTTTAGTTTTATTTCGTTGTCCTTCTTTGGCTTGTATTTACTTACAGCATCCATCCGTTAAATAAAGCGTTTTTATCAGGATATATCTCCTCGTTATTGTTTGAATAATACTCTGGGAATTTGCTTGGTGCATTAAAACTTAAATAGTCGATAAGTCTTTGTGTGTAATACTCGGCATAATCTCTCTCCTTTGCTATAAGCGAATCAATCTCTTGCTTGTCTGCTAAACTACTGTTTTCAGAGTTATGCTTAAATACACCTCCATTTGCAATAGTGTATGCTGCAAAAGGAAGATACTCAACCATAGCGTAATGAATTAACATTGGTTGAACATAGTCGTTCACTAATGCCAAATAATCACCAGTAAGCGTATCGGCAATAATATCTGCGCTAATCTTGTTGTACAAGTCGCTTCCCAAATAGTTCTGAATGTGTATCTCTTGTGCAATCTTGATAAACTGAATAAATTTATCAGTATCAACGCTACCGCTTAAAGCAGTATTCTTCACAAGGTCGCTTCTCTTTATAAATATCGCTGTTGGCATTATTCTACGTTTTCAAGTTGTTCCTCTACCTTCTCTTTGACTTCTTCCTCTATATCCTTTTTAATGCCTGTTTCCTTCTCTATCTCGGCTTCGCTGATAGCGTTAGTCAAGTCAGTAAATTCAAGCGGTTGTAAGGTCTTAAAATAGATGTCTAATTCGATTCCATTGTACTCAAGTATCTTCTCAAGTTCATCAAGAATAGTAACCTGCATTGGTCTGATTACGGTGTTATCCATAAGTACAGAAGCAGTTTGTAGTTCCTCTGCATTGTTGCCCAAACCAGATGTATCTTTAATGCCAACAAGCATAGGCGATACGATACGGTGTGATACCATTACCTTACGCATACTTTCGTCAGATAAGAATTGATATTGTTGGTGGGCATCTGATAGCTGTACTGGCTCAATAGTTGCAGCAAGTTCCTTACTATCGTTAAATGCCAAGATGAAACGACCTGCGTTAGAACTACCGCTAAATTTATTGATAATACTTCTCTCAATAGCATCTCTCTGCTCTGGGTCAGGCGTACCATTGTTAAAGTTAATAAGCATAGAAGGACTTAATCCGTTCTGAATGTTATTGATGTGATAGTTTGCAATTTCCTCCTCAAGTTCTGCATACTGCAATCCCCCCTGATAATCCACAGGACTATAATACTTAAATCCAGCACGATATGGTTTAATGTAAAGTATCTCAATAGGTTGATTAGAGAACCCAAATGCGGGTATTCTCTTTAACTTATCGCCTTGTTTAGCTTCTGACCAATTAGAATGGTAAAAATACCCCTCTATTTCGCCTTTAGAGTTGCATTTCTCGGCTCTTAACGTCTCAACTGGTATATGCTCTACCATTGCGATTTTTGTGCGGTCTTTGCTATAAATAACTTGCAATGCAGCTTGACCCATCATTTTGTAGTCGTGGCATATTCTCTTAATAACATTCTTCTTTAGAAGTTCTTTCATCTGCTGATATTGGACATCCTTCTCTCTACTGTCCGTAGCATCAAGACCCCTTCCGTATATCATTTCAGAAATGCCATTGATTGCAGCGTTGTTTGTAGGACTTCCATTATACCTATCTATTAGATAGCTGAAATAATCGTTATCCTCTCCGTATGCCACAAAATCATCGTTATAGTATTCTTTTATCTCTGGTCTTGTGTAAGAACCGAGTTGTACTATATGTATTTTACCCTCCTCTTTTTTCTCTATGGTGGGTCTGTTATTTGCGTAATGTCTTACTTTTTTAGCCATCTTATTATTAGTCTATAAACACAAATTCGTTATCATAACTATCTTCTACTGTGTAATCGTTTTTACCTACTTCGTATTTAGGATAGTCAGTTTGATTTGTTACATATACTACTCCTCTGTAAATTTCCTCAACAGTATCTTTTACTACAAGCGTATAATATGTCTCTGCCTTTAGGTCATCAAACGCTGCTGTTATAGTCATAACATTTGTAGAAGCACTAAAACTATAAGAGTTTGCATAATCTCTTGATGCCCTTGTTGCTTTATCAATCAAGGTTAATGTAGTGCCTCCAACAGCAGATGTTTTTCTGGGTTTAATCTTTATATCTTGATTTCCAGTAGATGTTGTTAGTATGTGCATATTAAAGTAACAATCAACATTATGTTTGTTTCAAAGATACAAAAAAGGGGTCGCATTTGCAACCCCCTATTAAATTCACAACCCTATTAAATTTATGAAGGGTCTCTTTGAGTAGATTCAGTAGCAGTAGCACTTGTCATTCCTGCAAATGGATTTGAATCAGTACCTCCATCAACAAACGATGGCATACGGATTTCATTAGCAGTCAAAGTTAAAGTGTAACCATTTAAATCACCCATTGCAGTACCTGTTACAGCAGTACCACCAGTAACATCAGCACCATTATCAGAACCAACTAAAAGAAACTTGTCATCAAATGTTTGAACTACAACGTGTGGTCTACCATACGCCATAAGTTTTAACTCTTTGTTGTCCTCTTTAGTTAGCTTGAAAAGTGTTACGTTTAACACCTGCTCGAAGAATGTTGTTCCATTCTCCATAGAAGATGTAATATTTGTTTCAAGAGAAGAATTACCTTTTACGTCATAGGTGTGGTAGGTAAAAGTTCCAGTCATATCAGTAACCTCATCATTTGAACCAAATGTAAGCGTTCCTAAATCACCGAAATCTACAAAGTGTAGTTTCTTAATGCCACCAACCGCATCTTTACAAGGTCTTAATCTTCCGCCAGTTAAATCACAAGCCATTATTTATATTTTTTTAGTAAAAGGGGTAGAGTTACCCACCCCTTTCGATTAAACAATTATTATGCTAAAGTTAGCAACGCCAAGTCAGAACCGATACCGTATTGTACACCAGCAGTATATCGCATTATAATGCGTACATTTTGGCTTCCATCAAGGTCAGCCATATCGATAACTTTTACTTCGTTGTGGTCAGACAATAGACCTGTACCGAAGTAGATGTTAGATGCCTCACCAGCAAGGATGTGGTCAGATGGCATACCGGGAGCGTGTTGGATTTTGATACCCTCGAATGAAAGAGCGTTACCTCTATCATACCAAAGAGAACCTTGTGCGCCAACACCAGCAGCACCTTGTCCACCTGTTGCAAATCCTCCTAATGCACGTACATACGCTTGAAGTGCGATAGTTGGTACATAGATGGTTAAATCTTCTTTTCCGTAAACAGCAGAAGGAATAGAATCAACTACATTTCCAAGAAGTGTTACGATGTTAGAAGAAGTGAAAGATGTTTCAGCACCGTTAGCAGCATCATTTACATCAGAATCAGCAGCAGCAAGAACTGTAAGACCGTCAAATTCACCAGCGTTGGCATTTACACCACCCCAGATGTTTTGTTCAGTTTTTTCAGCAACTTTAGCTGCAACGTGTCCTAAAATAAAGTCAGAGAAAGATGAAGGCAATTTGTCAAATGCAGAATATCCCATTTGTACAGCTTCCCAGTCAGCACGAAAATCTTTCTTACACAACTCAAGGTTTACTTGAAACTCCTCTGGCTGAAGGATACGCTCTGTAAGCGTTAAGCTATCAGCAGTAGCAGAAAAGTCGCAAGAAGCATTAGCGATAAAGTTAGTTGAAGCAACTTTCTTTACAACTTCTTTATATTTTACATTAGGTTTAATAGTGATTGCACCATCAGCCAATGTTTTGCCAGTTAAGAGTGCAGCAGAAATGTATTTTCCTGCAAACTCCCCAGCATAAGTAGAGGTGATGGTATCAACAGAACCATTACCAGCGTATAAATTTACTTTTTGATTACTCATTTTGTTATTATTATAATTTAGAAAATACTCGGTCAAGGGTTGAAGCAGGGCGGTTCTGACCAAATTTAATCACCTCGCTTTTTTCAGTTTTTTCAGATGGTGTGTGTGCAATCGGCTCGGCTGCTGGTTCAGCAGATAGCTTTTGTACTTGAGATGAAAGTTCAGCTTTTTCTTGCTCAACTTTACCATATTCTACCATCATATCCTCTTTTAAGGATTTAATCATATCTTCAAGTTCTGCGATTTTAGAGTTAAAATCCTCCTCTTTCACATAACCTTCCATAAGTTCTACTTCTTCGGAAACTTCTTCTTCCAATTCAGTAGCTTCTTCTTTAGATTCTTCAGACAACTCAACTTCTTCAGTTGAATCGGATTCTAAAGCAGCTTCCACTTCTTCTTCAGTAGCTTCTTCCACTTTAGCAGAATCTTCAGATAATGCAACTTCCTCTACTTCTGGTGTATCGGTAACTTCTTCGGCTGCAACTTCAATGTTCTCAACCTCGTTTACTTCTTCAGCAGTAATAGCAGAGAGTTTTTGCATAATATCATTCAGAATGTTTGTAGCTTTGCTCTCCATATTATTGTTAATTAACAGTTATATTTAATAAAGTAACAAGTACGCTCTGTACTGTTAGATTTTCAGGCATTTATTTTACCTATCCCCTGACTTCTTAAAGTGCCATCACAGCATCTTCTTGAATATGTTTTACCATTTTTACAGAGACAACCCCTTCTTGAATTTGTTGGAACTTGTCTCCCTACTGTTTCTTTACTTTTCATTTCTTACTTGATTTAGGGTGTTTACTTGGCAATAAGTCATAGTCGGTAGTATATTTAGCATTTTGAGGTCTGCCATTTTTTAGTAGATACATATAAGCATTTACCCTTGCCTGACCCCATTGTTCGGCTGACTTTACCTCTGGACTATGAGACGTTTGAAATGCACCAACACCACGCTGATATACCGATTTTAATTGACCAACAGTAGTTCCGTAACCAAGTTTAGATTTATACTGCTCATTGAAGTCATCTGCTTTTTTCTGGAGTGATTTCAGCACTCTGTCGGGTACAGTAACTCCCCTTGACTTCCCAGCAGCACCCTCTGGATTGCGATTGCTTCCTCGTTTTGGATTAGGGTTTGGAGTATCGGATTTTGGTGCTTTAGTGCTTGGCTTAATTCTTCCTTTGTCATCATATTCAGCTAATTCAATTTCACCTAATTCTTTTAGTTTAGACCTACTCCAAGCAAGTCCTGCCTTACCACCCCATAACAAGTATGAAATAGTGCCACACGCTTTAGAATCACTTGGGTCGTAGTATTCTGCTGCCCTTGAAAGGTATGAGTACATCCTCTTAATCGTTGATACACTCAATTTTTCACCTCTACTCAACTGCTGCGCTCTTATTTTCCCCACAGAGGTAGCGCAACGATTATCCACCTTCTTGTTTAGTTCTATACCCCTTTTTGCATTATTTCTAACTCCGCTACCATAATCTCCGTATGTCTTTAGATTCAGTTTCCCAACTTCAATACTATCTACAATTTCCAAAAGCACTTCGGCAGCATCTGTTTCTTTCTCTACCATAGACATAGCAATCTTATCGGTAAAATAACCCTCTATTGAAAATCCTTTTACCTTACCTGTCTTAACATAGTCATTCCAAACCTCATCATTATTGACTTTCATTGATACCATCCAAGTACCAATAGGCATCTTTAAGCCATACTTGCGTGATTTATCGTGAGTTTCATCTTCTATAATCCAAGATTCAACTACTGACAATCCAGACAGTTCTGCTTGATGCTCTAAAGTAGATTTATTTTGGTTTCCTTTCATTAGAAACAGTTCAGATGCCTTACGGACAGTATCTTCAGAGAAATATATGTAATACTCATCTTCTCTATCCCTTCTATATATTTTTTTATTAGGAATAAGGGCAGCACCCATCAAAATACGCTTCTCTTTATCAACGTCAGCAAGTTCAACCTTAATTTCGTCTTTCAATGCCACAAAGTTCTCCTCTATCGCTGGTTGTTCAACAATAGATATGGCATCAATGCCAGACATAAGTTCTTCTTCGTCTATAAATAATTCTATTACTTTCATACTATTAAATTAACCAAATGATGCTGTATTTGTTATGTTTCTGTCTAATTCTTGTTGTGTTGAAATGTCTTTTCCTACTACAAATGCCTTGATTGGTTTTGCCTGTTGCCCAGCAACGACTTCCGCTAATTGAGATGTCTGTGATGCTCCGACTACATTAAAGTCTGGTGCTTCTATCGTCATTCCACCTCCAGTAGAAGGGTCTTTTCCAGGAATTTTAACAGCCATTATATCTCTAACCTGCTTCATACCCATAGCAAGTACAGCAGTAGCCTGTGCTATATTCCAAACACCGTATGGTTTAGCACCAAGCGCAGCAGTAAACGCCTCTCTGGTATTCATTATAGCCATTGCAACAGAAGCTGCCTTACCAACAGTAGAACCCTCTCCAGCAACAGCTACAATAGCGTTTCCAACTTGATTTGCTATAGCTATTTTAGCGTCTCTTTCTTGCTCTGCGAGTGCTATTTTTGTTTGTGAATTTTGCGCCTCTGCATTGAGTATTTGTTGGTCTATATCTATAACAGATTGACCATTAGCTATCCTTATATCCCTTATTAGATTTAAGTTATCTATTTCTGTTTGAAATCTATTCTGCTCTATCTGTTTAGCTACCTCAACTCTATCTATCTCTGAATCTGTATAACTTTTTAGATAATCTTCCTGAAATTTAAGTTTGTCTGAATTGAACTTTTGTATAGCTAATCTTTCAGCCTCAAATGCCTTTGCTCTGTCATCAGCATCTCTTATTGCTCTATTTCTTTCTAATTTTTTTCTTTTTGTATCAAAGGATGCCTGAAGCTGAATCATTACGTCATTATGTTCCTGCTCGGCTAACTCAATAGATTCGTTATAATCTTTTTCAGCTTGTAGTTTTTCATCAGCACTTGCATCAGATTCTTTAAACTCATCTAACCTTAACTTCTGTCTATCTTTAAATTGTTTAAGCCTTATATGAAGTTCGGCTTTAGCAAACTTCTCCTGTTCATTTATCTTCTCATCTTCAGTAAGTAAGGTTTGGTCTATTGACTTCTGACGATAGCTTTCCTCAAGTTTACTTAAATCAAGTAATTGTTGCTTAAAGTCTCTTTCTCTTTTTCTACCTCCCTTTTTGCGCTCATTATTTTCAATGTCAATAAATTTTATAAGAGCATCAACTTGTTTGTCTATTTCTTTTATTTCTTCACGATTAACTTCTTTCAAGTCAGCTAATCTCTCTCTTCCAGAATTTAACCTGACCTCTTCTCTTGAAATCATAGTGTTAATGTTAACAAGCTGTGCGTCTGTTAACTCCCCGCTATCTCTTTCTTCCTCAAGCCTCGCTAATGTTCTCTCTTTACTCTGATTTCTTACTATTTGAGTTTTTATCTTCTCGGCATTTTCTATTCTTTCAAGGTCTTGCTCTATTATTAAGTTTATCTTTTCAGAGGTAAGTTCTTCTATTTTGTTTTGAGCAGCACGAGACATAGCTAATCTTGTTATAGACTCTCTATATAAATCATTTTGCTTCGTAGCCTCCTCTGTTTTATTAGCAACATCAGTTAACGTAACCTTTGCCTTATCTAATTGCTTTAAGTATTCTGGGAACTCTTTTTTAAGTCTATTTATCGCATCTGTTTGTTCTTCTTGAGATTTATTAGAATCCTGAAGGGTCTTTATGTATATTTCAAATGAACCTGCTGTACCTTGAACCTCACTACCAGCGTCTTTAAATGTTTCTTTTAATAGTTGACTTCCATTTACTAACTCCTTAAACAGCCTATACAAATCATCTCCGTATGTTATTAGAAGCTGAATACCAATAAGAAGTGCCGACTGTGCTGTGAATAATGATTTTATACTGGTCATAAAAGAACCAGTAGCATCTTTAGATGCCTTAAATAAGTTGATTAACTGCGATAAGTTGTTCGCAATAGCTGTAAAACCAAAACTCGCATCAGAAGCAAGTCGGCTGGTTTCCATCAAGATTGCATTGTTCAGACCAGAAGTTGCTCTTGTATTGTCTGTTGCTTTAGCAACCTTTTTTTGTGATGTAGCTAATTTATTTAAACTTGAAGATGTTGCATCTATTGTTTTTTTAGCAGCCTTATCCTGTATCTGTATCGATATGAGTATCTTTTGTTCAGCCATTACTGTATGCTTTAGATTCCTTTACTCGTTTTACTTGTCTTTTTACTGCATCCCAATCTTTTGGTGCTTTGTACATACCCTTTGCAATATCTATATTGTGAGAGATGCCATACCAATCAGAAACCTGCAATAAATCTATGAGTTGCTTTATCATAATACGTTCAATAATTCTAATTTAGATTCACCTGTTTTTAAGTTAGTATCTATTGAATTTATAGTAAAAACTTTGTCTCCTATCTGAAACCTGTCGTTTAGCTTATAATTAAGTAATATACTACTCGGTAAATGTGCTGTTAGTTTAAATATCCTTTTCTTGGCATTAAATACATCTTCTATGTATGTTTGATAGAACTTCTTAAATAGTGAGTTTGTTGTCCCCCCATAGTTAGTTTGATTCCATTCATCTGTCTCGTCATCGAAATTTATAGTGAAATCAGGTGCTACTGAAGATGTGCCATTCTCAACTGTATTTGATGGTTTCCAATAACTTAATAATTCTTCGTGTGATACTCCATTCCAATTTATACCCCCTCCAGACGTAAGTCCAGATATTCTAATGCCATAGAATAATGCTGGTGCTGTCAATACAGAATCATAATTTGCTGTTGGTTGAGGTGTTGCATCTGCATCTGGTTTAAAGTTGTTCCCTGCTGAATATCCCCATTGAATGTCAGTTAAACCTATACCGCTTGTATTCTCATCAATAAGTCTTTCAAACTTAAAATGTTCAAATGGCGTTTCAACCTTATACGGTTTTCCCCTATCTACATTTTGAGGGTGATAAATAGCATCTCCAAACACTTCGTTATTAACTTCTTCGTGGTTAAGCATTAACAGGCTTTTAGGTTCTTTGTTCTTAAACTCAATCTCGCTAAATGCTAATGCAGATTCTATGTCTGTTCCTGAAGAATCAACATATTTACTTATATCAAAGATTTTAGGGTTATCAGTGTAATAATCATCAAGAGGAAGAACCCTTATTTTACCGTAATCAGCATCATTTCTGTCATCTACATAATAAGACGTAAGATTAAATGTCTTGAATATACCTGTTATAAAATCTATTATTTTCAGTTTTGGTATTCTTTCTGTTGGTACTATTTCTCCACTATTTGTAGCTGTTATTGAGTTAGGTTCATAATAAGCATCATATATTGTTGAATAAGGTAGTGATGAAGTATCAGCACGTTGTTGCCTTATCCTCAAACTAAAATCAGCTTGAAAACCACCCTCTGAATTAACAAGAAATTTAACACCCCAATCCTTTAAATCTGAAGGTTGTATTGATGGTATTGCTAATGTGGTTGATACCGTTTGAGTTGATGTTAAATTATCAAAAGACCCTATCGTAGAATTATTATCCAAAGTATCTATCATAGTTATACTGTAAGAGGTTGATGCAGTAGTTGTAACCGTTAAGTCTAAAATAATTCTATATCTATCGGCTTGTTTAAGAGAACCGCCATCTAAAAATGTTTGAACCCTTAAAACAGAATTAGTTTCTCCACCAGAGGTTATAAACGAAGGGGTTATGCTTCCGTTAAATGGATATTCAAAGAAATCTGATAATTGGTCTCCAGAAGCATATGAAAAGCTGGATAGCGTAGTTTCTACGGTTTCATCGTCTCCTCCTATTTTCCCTTTTTCTCGGCTTAACCACATATACAAACCCCTATTCGTAGTTGTTCCATCACCAGAAAATGCCTCTGAACCAAAGAAGTCTCTTGTGAATTGTAAATTAACAGGATAGTCATTTGCTATTGTGTACTTATCCTCTATTGCTTCTATTATATTTAAAAGTCTTATAGCTGGTTTTAAATCATCAAATTGAAGTGCAACATCTTTGTTGTGCGAGTTGTTCTGATGCCACGACAAGTCTCCAGAAATTGTTGATTGTGAATGATTAGTGTCAGAGTTAAAATATAATCTTTTTGAGTGTGTTATAAGTGGCACGATAATCGGGTCGTACTTTACAACGCCATCGACAGTTTGGTTTAGGTTACTCGTTAACCTTGTCTTTGTATTTGCACTTGTGTATTGGTATCTAAAATTGTCAAGCCAAGTGAGTGACTCTAATTCGTCATCACCAAGCAAGTCTTTTAAGGTAACGGTGTTTCCGTAAAATGTAAGATTGTAGGCGTATGGCTTGTTATCCTTCATCTTAACACCATTAAGAAATACCTTGCCATCTCTAAATGGAATATAGTTTATCTCAAGTTGGGCATCTACTTTCTTCCTTGCATCAAACGCATCCTCTGAAGATATGAAGTAGTTGTAGAAATGTTTAAATATCTTGTTGTTCTTCTTTGAGGCAGGTATTGTAAATGATTGTGAAAAGTCCGTAAACACTTTGGATATATCTCGTATATCCTGTATTTTAGATGTTAGAGAGATTGTCTCATCTTCAAATAAATCTACTGCCTGATAAACATTATCGGCATCTTTGATGTACAATACTACCTTATTCATTATCTAATGTTATTTATTTTATCAGCAGCAACGTCAAATTCTAACGAGTATTGAACGAGTTTGTCGTTTACTTTTGTTTTCATCTGAAGCGATTGCGTCTTTAACTTTAACGGTACAATCTTTTCTTCGTCAGTTAGCCTTGTCATCCAAACTTGTTCGGATAGCATAAGCTGACGTATATGTTCGTTACACGATTCGTCTATGTAATCGGTGTTTAGTGTTATACTTTCATTACCTACTAAATTCAGCGTTCTTTGTTGGTGTGCGGAGGTATCGTATGTAAAGTTTGCAAAATCTAATACTGATGCCTTAAAGTCATCAGTCTTAATACTAATAGATTCATTGTTTCTTCTTGTAAAATATAAGTCTTGAAATGCGCCAAATTTATTGACAAATGTTACTCTAATCGGCTCATACTTTGAGCAGTCAAATGTTTTTACTTTTAGAACGTGGGTAAATACACTTGACATTTCATAGTTATCTCCAGTTCCCATTATATTTGATTCAAGGGAAAGAGTTGTGTCGCTATCTATCGCTGTTATTGCAGATATTGTATTATCGGTTAAGTTTCTTATAAAATAACTTGTTGAGGCTGTTGTGTTAAATTCAGCAGAGCCATCAATGAGTTTGTTAGCAACTGAAGTGGTTGTCGTTCCTGTTGTTACTTTTTTGTAATAGTTTACATAAATCTCATCAACCTCTCCTATGTCGAAAGAATCGCTAAAGGTATCAAGTAGTGAGTTTTCCTCAAAAATACCACCATCCTCAAGCACTCTCTCTTTATAACTATCAGATGCAGAATTACTATCAGATGCTATATATTGAATTTTTTGATTAGTATTATCATCATCTGATATTGTGGTTGACTTGATTGTTTGCCCATTCAATCTAAACAAAACCTCCTTTGCTCTTTCGGCAGACACAGGTATATTTATACTCCTATCCTCAACCCTATAAAGACTGGCTATTGAAATCATAAGACCATTATCAAAGTCTGGATTTATGCCTTCCTCAAAGTAACCATATCCATCTGTTGCTATAAATTGGTCGCTATAATTACTCGGTGTTACTGTTGGTGAGGATTGTGGGTTTCCATCTTCATCAAATACTGTTATCACAGGATTTACCCAAACTGTGTAGCTATCGTATTCTCCATCATACTTGGCATCTATATAATCTCGTATAAGTTCGGATATTTCAAATACTACTTGGTTATTCCCTTCCAACTCTGCCTTAACTATGGTGTACTTTAAATCAGCAGCATCTGGTGTTACATCTTTTACGCCCTCATATATGTATAGTTTAAGTTCTACCTCAAACAAAGACATATGATAAACCTTTATGTAAAACGGACTTCTTGTGTTTATTAGCTGTGCCATCTATTCTCCTTTTAAAACGTATGCGTTGCCTTTCTTCACATAGCCAACACTTGTTAATATATCATCTAATTTTTCTGTTACATCTTCTTTTAGTGGAGGTAACATACCATCTATTATGTTTTCAAATGCCCTCTGAACAACCTCGCCTATATAATTAGCTGGTGCAATACCACGAAGGGATATGGCTTCTCCAATTTTATATGCGACAGAGGCAATGTTGCTTTCTGTTCTGGGAAGTGTATTCCCTTTAAAATCCTTTAGTGTTACTGGTTTCTGTCTAATCCAATCCTTTATAGCATCTACGTTAGGACTAAAAGGTTTAGTACCCTCATCTACTCCCTTTAGGTAGGCATTTCCGTAAAGGTTTATATCCATTCCGTTGTTTTCTGACCTAACTTCAAGTGAACTGCCACCAGCACCGCTTGATTCAACAGGTGCGTTTATATTGCCAGTTCTCGGTCTTGCTTTCTGATACGATTCAAGGAAATACTTAATCAGCTTCGTCTCTGCGAATGATTTTATATATGCCTCTGTATTTTTGAATCTAATCTCCATTAGCAGACTGTTACAACATTATTAGGAATAGATACTTTTAAGTTTAATGCCCAGCCAGTAAGCAGATTCTCAAATCTATCTTCAAACAATGTGGCAGTTGCATCTGAATCTAATACGTAGTTGTTATCGTTCAAATCTCCACGTCTTAATTTAGATTGCAGCCTGTTGATTACCGAAAGTTGGGTATTTAGTACATCGTGTTTATTGTCTAAACCTTTGTATGGCACAGAACTGCTACCAAACCTATCTTCTTTACTTTCGTCAACAATATCCATAGCTATCACTTGAATTGTGAATGTAATGATGTGGTCAGAGAATATAGCATCCTGTATGTTTATGTGCGACAAAGGAAATATGCTTTGCTTTGACAGGTCAACATCCATAATGTTGCCAAATGTAACTGTGCTAACAAAGTCGCTTGAATTTAACTCTGTGTATATCGTATCTATTAAATCATAAAATTCTTTCATCTCTTGTACGCTTTCTTAATCATTGCTGCCTCTAATTCATTCTTTTCTTTCTCAAAGGTTAGGAAGTTGAGGCATTGGAAAATTGGAAGGTTGGTAACTTCGTTGAACTTGAGAATGTTTCCTCCAGCAAGTGCATAGATTGATTGATACCAACCCCATTTCGAGCCAAAGTTTGCTTGAGCAGATAAGTCTGTTCCTCCGTCAGATTTTTCTGTATATAACTCGGTATAGCTTTCAACAACTCCATCCCTAAATCGTAAAAAAAAACCATAGCACTCATTACTACATCAAGAGGCATCTCTTTCATAAGGTTTGATACCTCCTCACTTGGTTCGTAAGGCGCAATAGTATATTTGTCCTTGCTCTTGAAATTAACTGGTCTATATAGTGCTGCCATCGCCTTGTGCATCATTTGCCAATCGGAGATGTTATCTTCTACGTCTATATATGCCCCAAGAGAAATGCTTTCTAAAGATGGCTCAAATCCCATATCCACCCCAAGCAAGTTAAACCTTCTTATCAGACTTGGCTTTTCTTCAAATGCCTTGCTAATAATCTCCAATACCTTTTCGGCATCTTTTGCAGGAATAGACAGAACGTCTTTCAAGGAAATGTCGCAGAATATCTCTATGGTCTTTAATGCCAAGAAATCATCTGCGCCCTCGTTTTCTTCGAGTATCTTAACATATCTCTGATACTGCCCAAGCGTAATATCCGATAAGGCAGTTGGAACTGATAACTCTATTTGTATTTCCTTCATACTTAAATAATAAATGATTTGTTAAGTGTATCTTTCGATTACCCACCTGCCTGTATGGCACATATATATAATATATATCTTAATGATACCTAATATGTATCTTATCTTAATATGCAATTTAAGAAGGTTATGATTCAGAATGAATAATAACTTGAAGCATTTTATAGAAAATATATAATATGTTTCGTATAATAATATGAGTAACCAGTTATGATACATAACCTACTTTTCTAAATGTTTGTCGTAGTAATGGAGATAAATATCCCATAACTTTTCTGTTAATTCTTCTTTTTTGTACGTTTGAGGCGATTTAAGCGTTTTTAAGCCACTTTCTACTAAAATATGATACTCACTACCACTTGGTACTGGAAATGCCCTTAAATCGTTTCTAAATGCCCAAGAGATAGCTGTTAACGCTTTTTTATTGTCCTTTAAATGTGCTGATGTCGGTTTTTGCTTACTTTTAGGCATCCTATTGAATTGTTGTTAGACAATTTTATAAAATCATTAGATGCTTTGCATCCTATTGAATTTAAAGCGAAGATACGAAATACCTATTAGATTCACAAATAAGGGTATTAAATTCATACCTATTAGATTCACATTGGCAGTTGGAAATGTTGATGTGTGTAGAGAGTAGAGTAATTATAGTATATATATATAAATACGTCAGAGTACTTATATTTTACCCATATTTTAACACAAGACACAAAAAAAGGGGGCTATTTTGCCCCCTGTTAACAAACTAAACTATAAACACCTACTAAATGCTATCTAAATATAACGCAAACTTTTGACACGCCTCATCTTCTGAATATCCGTAGTAAATTTGTTTGTGTTCGTCTGATTTGCATACTATTGAACCGTTTGCGTTTCGTTCTATTATGTAAATGTAATCTCTAAAAAATCCTACTTTCATACCCTCTTTTATTTTAAATACCTTAATAAATTATTCTCTCTCAACCAATTAACAAAATCTTTGTCTTGCAAATGGTTTATTTCTTTGCTTCGTTTTGTTCTGCTTTCTTTAATTACTCGCAAATTATTTTCAAATATATCTTTGTTCATTTTAATTTGTTTTACCTGTGTACAAATATTTTCTTGCCTCTCTTAATGTTTCAAAATACTGTACCTCGTATAATGATGCAACTTTGTAAACGTTGTGTATAAACGTTAACGTTTTGTTGTTTCTTGTTTGGGCGTATCCACAACATAAGGCGTATTTTGTTAACTCGTTTCTTTGTGTATATAGTTTTGGTTTCATTTTGTTATTATATTTTTGATTTGTTCAAATTGTTTGGCATCTATTTTTAGATATTTTGTCTTGTTTCCGTATCCGTCTGTTATTTGTATGTTATATCCGTATACATTACAAGGGTAAACCAAATTGTTTATTTGTGTGTTTTCGTATGCTTTCATTCTGTTATTTGTTTAAGTTAGTCAAAATATATTCTTTGCTTTCTATCTTTGCTCTTGTTTCGGCTATACCTTCATTCAAAAATTGATTTCGATATTTGCCTGTGGTACGTGAATAATCCCAATAGTATGCGTCTAACTTTGTTTTGCCTTTGTTTGGCATAAATGCTATTATACTATTGTAGCTCTGAAAATATACGCCCTTTGGGGTATAAATTTCAAATTGATTTGCAACTGCTCCTCCTGTTCGTGGGCTGGTCATTTGTTGTACTCTTATTGTTCTCATTTGTTTTATGTTTTATTGTGTTAAAATTATTCTTAATGCTATGTACAAAGGCACGATAAATAAAAGTACCTTAATTACGTTTTTTGTTAGTTTGTCAAATGTTTCCATATTATTATAAATTTGAAAGTATTTGAATTGATGCGCCTAAAATAAAGTTACTCATAAAAATAGCTAATGCAATAAGTACTTTTTTTTCTGTTCTGTTGTTGTTGTTTTGTGTGTTCATAATTATATATTT
>Ga0233412_10000463_pt1 | contig 23641 bp, 18 predicted proteins | sample Na_anoxic_4_MG_FD_180667 | JGI IMG/M metagenome (GOLD analysis project Ga0233412, IMG submission 180667) | Seawater microbial communities from Saanich Inlet, British Columbia, Canada - Na_anoxic_4_MG | ecosystem: Environmental > Aquatic > Marine > Inlet | place: Canada: British Columbia...
TCCAGATAAGAATATCACGCATTTTGTTACACTCGGGACAAATAAATTGTTTTTTGACGTCCAATTCGACTTCGAAAATCATTTTGTTATGATACCATTATTCTTTTCGGGATTTTACGAATTGGGATTGGGGAACTCTTCCTCCGCTACGCATGCCCCAAAGCCCCTCCGCCCTATGTACTAAATTAAGCATTATAAGCGGAGGGGCTTTGGGGCATGCGTAGCGGAGGAAGAGTTCCCCAAGGGGAAAGGTTTGAAAGAAAGCCAGAAACTTAGTTTTCCTTTAAAAATTGATGGTAATAAATAGCTATTATATTATAATATGGAAACAGCAATGGAAACTCCGATTCCACCAAAACCCGATGATTTCAATCGTAGATGTCGATGTCTGCTGAATCGGGATGGGGAGGTGTTGTTGTTCGACCTAGGCATGAGCAAGAACATCCCCATCGTAGATCTCGTGGCTTATATCATGAGCCTTCGAGGGGATCAGGTGAGCTCCAGTCAGGTCAAGGAGCTTCTCGAGCAGATCCCATGTGATGTGGAGGATTCCCGGGAGAGTCTGGATGAGGACGACCCCAAAGATGTGCAGATCACTGATCGATTCCACTACCTAGTGGACAAGGTGTTCGACAAGGTGGATGCGGAACACTTGCATTACATCCCCATGCAGAGGGTGAAGCGCATGAACCCCAGGAATCCGATCACATGGCCGTGTCGTAAGTACACGATCTACACGATGCGCCACAAGGTCCTTCACACGAAGACGGCCATGGATCAGTTTGAGGCCATTATCAAACTGTGTGGCGTCTTGAGCACTGACGATCTGCTCGATCTCCTACTGGATTTCAAGTAGCTGAAAAACTTATAAAAAATTGATAGTAAAAAAGATCTATTCGTTTTATTATAATAAACTAATGAGTCTCGAGCAATTAGCTAGAAAGGTGACAACCGCTTTGCGCCATGATCTTGAGGTGCAAGGGGGTACTGTTTCTCACTGTCCGAAGGGCGGAGGGAAGAGAAAGGTCGAGCATCCTCCACATGGACACTCCTTTGTAGGAAAGGCTATGATCTCTTTGCAAAATCTCAGCCGTTCCCTCAACCACAGACAACACTCAGTTGAGGTTGTCTTGGCCTTTCTTCAGAGCGACACAAATTTTACCAACCGATGTCGTGTCGAGATTGACTCGGACCAGGTTGCGTGGGTGGGTGCACGTTATGGGCACAGCTTTGGAGCGTACCGTCACCGGTGGTTTGCCGACCTAGACAAGCTCTATGAGCGTGTCACTGTCCATGTTGACATTGGTCATGTGACAACTCTTGACGCCGCTCCCTTGATCGCCGATTCTGGACTCAAGCGAAGGGGGCGTGATACTGTTCACGCTCTACCTCTTGTGGGTAACAGACCCTCTCATAAGGGGTATGAGGGGAAGTTTAAGCATCATAAATTCCGCAAGGTTGTGGTCCTGGATGTTGTCAAGATGTTGGAGAAGGGGATTCCAATCTACCGTTCAGTGGAGGGTGGGACAGACATTTTCCTAATTCCCCAGGATATTGCTCCCGAGTACATCTTGCGGATTGTGGATAAGCCATAACAACACAATTATAAAATATAACGATACTATATAAACGATAGTATTTGATTCCTTGTAAGGTTGGTTAACTGTTTTTTACCTGTACTTTTTAAATACACATTAATTAATGTTGTATTTGTACTGTTTACTTCCATAATTTTTTTAATATTATTTTGTGTAAATTCCTCATCTTGTCCCAAACACGTTGTTATACATGGTATTATTTTTTGAAAAATAATAGTTTGTATTGAAATATCAGATCTTGATTCATCAACACCTTGCCATCTTTGTGTAAATGTTGTAATGTATGAATTTGTCATATATATATATTCAACTGCTGACAGAGTTGAATAAAATCAGTTTTTTGTTTCATTTAACAAATGAGACAAAAAAAGCATGGGATGGAAAGTTTGGTAGAAAGGAATACAACATTGTTCTTGAGCTTGATGGATCATCTATTATTAGTATTGGTATTGATACATTCGTGGCAGGTGATGGATTTCTTGTAACAAAGCTTGTATCAAATAAGTCAGAATGGTAAGAAAAAAATTGATTATAAATTTATTTTGTTTTAAAAATGGTTAAAACAAAGTATTCAGTAATGAAAAATAAATCTGGATATTCTTTGGGAGAGATTGTAAGTGGTATTTTATTTTCAGCTATTGGAATTATGTTTTTATCAGCTTTTTGTGATATTTTTATCCACGGTAAGACATATAATGATTATTGTTGTTGTAACTTGGAAGCAATTGATGATCCATTTAATGTATCTGATCACGAATCTAGGACGGATACACATAATTCTTTTTGTGTTCTGTATAATTCAACTCAGCACTATACTCATTTTATCAACAGACTTCCTGAATTTACTGGACCTGCAGCAGTCGCATCTGGCCGTCCTACTAATCGAAGCATTTTTGACGAAGTAAAAAAAATAATAAATAAATTTCGATTACAAATAGGTATGACCCAAAATCAATTTAATATGTATCTTTACTTTAAAAATATTCTATCGTATGTAATTCCCAATATTCATTGTAATTATTTGCTGGATCGTATTAATGTAAAAGAAAAAGATATGAAATATAGTTGTGTTGATCTACAAATTGAAGAATAATCTGTTTGATTTTGATGTATACATCACTTTACGCCTTCATCGGTATATTTAAATTAGAACTTTTCTAGAAGTACTTGTCTATACTTTTATAATATATGATGTTTCCCCTTACATTCGTGACATAATACCCACGTTAACCGATCTTCGCGCGTAATTTCAGTAATGAATTGCTTGCAACTCTTACAACGCAAATATTCTTCACTAAAAGAAATAATACAATCTAATACATTTGTTGGTTTTATTTTCTTATTAAACAAAACACGACTATCATTGTCATAAGAATAAAATTCCGCCATCTCCTTTCTAATATGCTTTATCAATTTATCTTCAATAACATCTTCGCTATTTTTTGTTTCATTTGTTAAACATTTTACAATATCTCTGAAATTGTGCAATGTTGTATACTTATTCTGATATATAGTTGTCGGATAAACTAAATTCAACATATTCTCCCTTTTCTCTTTATTACAAATTTCTATCAAATCATTATAATCTAACTCAATTTTACTATCACTAATATTTAAATCATTTTCAATCTGAATTTCACGACTTTTATGGACTAGACCAAGCTTCTCAAAATCATCTTCGTATTCGACATTTACCTCCTCACCATTCTTAAAAAACCCAGCGTGTGTTAACATATATCTATTTTCAAATTCTCTGAATATCGCCAGTCTCTGTTCATTTTCCAAACAAATTGGTTTGTTTAATTGTATTGTTACTTTTTTGTTTTCCTTATCAACATTTAATACCTTTCCAAAATCACAATACGATAAACTGTGAACTTTGATTTTCTCATCTATTTTAAATCTACCCTTATTTCTTTGTAATGACCTATATTTTATAGTTATTGTGTGATAAACTTCTGGTAATCCTTTATAAAACCCCAAATTATGTCCAATTAATTGATCAGTCTTGGCAAAAAAAGGGTCAATATTCATACCAACTGCAATTAATCCTCCTGGAAATGCAATATTCATCTCCGTAGATTCACTGAATATACTCTCCACTTTTGCCACAATTGGATAACATACATTATCCTTACTATTATATAATCCAGGACGTATTTCGACTAAATCACCTTTCTGACAATTTCCTTTAATAATTGAACCACCAATAACACCGCCCTTTAAATTTCGCGAGTCATCGCCAGGCTTATTAATATCAAAACTTCTAATAATAGGTATTAACAAATTATCATTAACTTTACTACTTATTTTCTCAGGTATTTGGGTGATAAAATATTTTAAAATATCGACATTATATCCAAGTTGTGATGATACAGGAATAATATCTATCTCCAAATCAAACTCATCCTTTAACGCTTTCTCAATTAAAATCTTGTTATCCTTACACTCATCTTGACTCATCAAATCAATCTTATTTTGAATGCATACAATATTTTCCATTCCTCCAACCAGTAGAGCAAATAAATGCTCATAAGCCTGCACTTGCAATACATTTTTATCCGTACTATCCACAACCAAAAATGCAAAATCCATTACGGATGATCCATTCAACATATTGGCTATATAAGATTGATGTCCTGGACAATCGACAAAGCTTACATGTTTGGTCAAAATATCCGATTTTGTGCGTTCATAATTTTCATTATTTTTTATGTATACTTCCCCAGTGTCTCGCGATTTATATATTTGCATATTCGCATATCCGAGATGAATAGTAGAATTCTTCTTTTTTTCTTTCGCATAACGTAATGTTGATGTTCCCGAGAGAGATTTTACTAAAGTACTCTTTCCATGGGAAACATGTCCAATGCAACCGATATTAATCGTGGGTTGTTTTATAATAATTTCCGACAGTCTATAAAAAACCATTAAGATTTTTGTTATATTATTTTTAAATAAACTAATCATTTAAAAAAAAATGAATATATATTATTAAATGGATATTGATCCAATAAGTAAGGAAATTATTGATGATCGTTACTCAATAAAATTAGAAAATGATTGTTTTGATGTTAACTATTTATATGATTGGTTTAAATTTTCAGATAATTGGATAAATCCAGCGACTAACATACGTTTTAGAAATGAACATATAATAACTTTTATAGAGAAATTGATCCAAATTAATAAAATTCCAGATATTTTGAGTGATGAAAAATTTAAAATTAATTATTATTCAAATCAAAAATATTACTTTTTAAATCATTACAATTTTAAAACATACATTTGTAATTATGAATCTTTTCAGAATAAAATTAAAATAATAAATAATAAAATTGATATTGTTAAAGTAGATATTAAAAATATTGAAGATATTATTTCTAATTTATTAGATCAATATAAAAATAAGGTTAATATGTTTATAAGTGAGAATAGTGATATAGATAATAATCTTTTAGATAAACTATTTGTATTTGAGTCCGTGTTTACAATTAGTAAGGAATATGAGCAATGTATAAATAATAAAAATAAAAAAAATAAAAAAAAATTTAACGGTATTCTTTCAATGCACAAAAAATTGTATAATAAATACAAAAAATGTTCTATAAAGAAACGAAAATGTAATAGTTTGTTAAATGATAAAACTATTTATGAATTAGATATGTGAATTTAAAAATAAAAAAATATAAAAAATAGATATCATGAATAATTTACCGATTGTTGAAAAATATAGGCCTACTGATTTATCCGAAATTGTGGGAAATGTGTATGAAATTGATAAATTAAATAAGTTTATAAAATCTAATTATATCCCCAATATTATAATTGAGGGTGAACCTGGAACTGGGAAAACTTCTGCAATTTTATGCTTTGTAAGAAAATATTTGGGATCGTCATATAATGAAAATAGTATTGAATTAAATGCGAGTGATGACAGGGGAATAGATATAGTAAGATCAAAAATAAAAACATTTTCTCAAAAAATTAATGGTTCAACTAAAGAAAATATAATTTTAAAAATTGTAATTTTAGATGAGGCCGATAATATGACCTCGTCGGCACAGTTGGCTCTGAGAAGAATTATGGAACTATATGAGGATACTACGAGATTTGTTTTTACGTGTAATAATATTGAAAATATTATTGATGCCTTGCAAAGTCGATGTAATATATTACATTTTGGAAATATCAGAAAGGAGGATATATTGGTACGTCTTAAATATATATCTGAGCAGGAAAATATAGATATTTCAACGGATGGAATAAATGCAATTCATGAAATTTGTGAAAATAAAAGTGATCTAAGACAGATGATAAATATATTAGAATTTATTAAAGCAAATGCCGATATTATGAAAAAAAAAATTGATAAAGAAATCATATATAATATTTGTGATAAACCTTCGCCATATTTAGTTAATAAATCACTACAAAATATTATTAGTTATAAATTTAATGATGCTTTGAATATTTTAATTAACTTACGAAATTCTGGATTTTCAAATATAGATATTTCCCAAACATTATTCAATCAAGTAAAAATATTAACTGTTGATAAGGAAATTATGCTAAACTGTTGTGAGATAATAGGTAAATACCTAAAAATTTTTCTTAATAAAAGTGATTCAGAAATTCAATTAGCATCATTATTATCTGAACTATATTTGGTATTTAAAAATTAAATAATAAATATTGTTATGATTTTATGGGTTGAAAAATATAGACCGACTAATTTTGATGATGTATTATCAAACAATAATACATTGGCTACATTAAAATATTTTATAGAAAGTAAATCAATTCCCAATCTGTTATTTCATGGACCCCCTGGATCTGGGAAAACAAGTACTATATTAGTAATGGCAAAAAAAATATATCAGGGATCGTATAATACAATGGTATTGGAACTAAATGCTTCGGATAATAGAAATATCCAAGTTGTGCGAAAAGTAATAAGAGAATTCGCAAGTACGAAAAATATGTTTTCAACGGGATTCAAATTAATAATTTTGGATGAAGTAGATTCTATGACTGTTGATGCTCAATTTTGTTTAAGAAGGATAATAGAAATTTATTCAGAAAATGTTCGATTCTGTTTTATATGTAATTATATTGGAAAAATAATACCTGCGATACAATCACGGTGTACTAGATTTAAATTTAGTCCAATACCAAATCAACTTATAACGAAAAAATTAGATGAAATTTTGAAAAATGAAAAGATTGTAATACCTCCAAATATTATTAATACAATAGTAGAACATTCTCGTGGAGATATGAGAAAAATTATAAATATAATTCAAATATATAAATTTCATAAACCTGAAAATTTAATGACAAATTATTTTGGAATATTAAATATTGTTAATAAAAAATACTGTAAGTCAATAATAGATTGTATTAAGGATTCTGAAAATATTAATGATATTATAAACATTAGAGATAGATTTATATCTGGATTTGATAAAGGATATTTTACAGTTAAATCGTTCTGTTCAACAGTATTTGATGTTATTAAAACACTTGAAGTCGATAATGATTCAAAGGTTAAAAGTATAATAATTTTGGCAGATATTGAACGAAACGAAAAATTATTATTAAAAAATATTACATATGATAATATTTTAATAAATATATATCAAGTTTTACAAAATTCCAAACTATTTAAAAATTGTAAAACTTAGGTATAAATGAATACAATTTTTTCAGATGCGAATATCAATAATTGGGATGATTTAATGGGAATTGAAATATTAAAAAAAATTTTTATAAACATGTGTGAAAAAAAAGACATTCCCAATTTAATAATTCATGGTAATACTGGTTCAGGAAAATCTATAGTTGCAAAAATACTTTTAAAACACTTATATGGAAATATAAATAATTATGATGGTATTATGAAACTTACAGTTAATGACGAGAGGGGTATCAGTGCAGTACGTGATAAAATAAAAACATTTTCTAGTAATCAAGTATCATATCATGAAAACTCAGTTCAATTTAAAATAATTTTATTTGACCAGGCAAATTCTTTAACAATTGATGCGCAAAATGCACTGCGTAGAATAATAGAAACTTCATCCAAATTAACAAGATTTATATTTTTAACAAGTTGTATTAATTCTATTATTGATCCTATAAAATCACGATGTTTAATTTTAAAAATTCCAATTATTAATAAAAAAATTAAATTAGATTTTTATAAAAAATTATTATTAAAACATGATATAAAGATTAAAACGACTGATATATCAAAAATTATTGATAATTGTAGTGGAGATATTAGAAAAGAAAAGGCAACAATTGATGTATTGTATAGATTACAGAATAGTAAAAATAATAAAAAATTAATAAATGAATATGTATTTAATGAATTTGACGAAAAATATTTTTTAGATTTTTATGAAAATTTTAAATTGATTAAAAAAGTAGAGGAATTGAATGATTTATTAAAAAATAATTTACAAATATATAATCAGAAAGATAATTTTGTAAAAAAATTTTATGAAAATTTTTTAAAAGATTCGGAAAATTCTGATAATTTAAAAATGAGATTTATACAACTCGCATATTGCTATAATAAAAATTTATCATATGGAAGTGACACATATATTTGTACATTAAATTTTTTCACTCAAACACAAAGCATGATTCAAGCGTAATTATTTTTTTTAAGTTTATTAATCTCTTGTTGTTGTTCTTTAATTGCTTCAATTAAAAATGCAATTGTATTTTGATAATTAATTGATTTATATCCATTATTATCTGTTTGTACTAGGTTTGGTAAAACATTTTCAACTTCTTGAGCAATTAAACCATATTGTTCAACATTCTTATTATTTTTAAAATTAAAACTCACTCCATGTAATTTGGACACAATTTCTAATGGTGATGTTATGTTTTTTATATTTTCTTTGAGTCTTATATCAGATGCACTACTGATTGTCCCTTTAACATCCAATGTTACATTGTTTGCAACGGATCCAATAGTAACTGTATCAGCTGTTGTTTCATTTAAATCAATAAATTGTCTATTTGTACCACTGACTAATGCGTTAAATATAAGTGAACCATCTTCACTATTATTTGTTACTGTTTTACTTTTACCTTCCATATAAACATATTTTGTAGATGCGTCTATACTATCATATCCATAAAAAGTCATTTGTCCAATTGAATCACCACTATATTCTGATGAAGAAGTTTTATTAAACTTTAATTCTGACGAATTACCATCTGCATTTGTATTTAAAATTTGTAATACTGGTTTTGTTGAACTACTTGAACTAAAAACATAATCCCCTGTTGTATTTGTCATTGTGACTCCCCCAGAACCATCATTTGTAAATTGCATAAATGTTGTACCATTATCTTTTAAGTATACATCTGCGCCATTTGCATCTAAAATAATGTCATCCTCTGCATCAAGAGTAATATCACCACCTCCACATGCTAAGGTGACATTAGTATCATCAGACACTAAATAATCAGAATGATTTGTACCATCTAAGTATAATTCTATATTAGCCGGTATTTCTACGCTTGTAGAAGCAGTTAATTTAATATCTCCTCCACTCGCAAGAGTGAGATCTGTGCCATCACCACTGATATATTCTCCTGTGTCAGCGAATTGTATTTGTTTTCCGGAAGCCATTAACAATGATCCAGCACTTGAATCCAATCGTCCTATTTCTGCACCACTATTATCACTACTATGTGATTTAAATATAATATCCTTGGTTGTTGCTCCGGGTTGTAAGACTGCATCACCGGAACTGTTGTTAAGATCTAAAAATGTTGTGCTACCATCCTGGAGATATACATTACCACCGTCCGCATTTAAATTTAAATCTCCAACAATATCTAATGTCAGATTACCAGTTGTTCCTGTCGTTGCCATTGTTGTCGAACCAGCTGAATCGACAGTTGTCGTTAAATAATTATTTGTATCATAATATTGTGAAGATGCTTTGCCGTTAAAATCAAATTTGAAATAGTCTGTTAATGTTCCGGATATTGTATCACTAAATAATAAACTACCTCCTGAACCACTGCTGTCAGAATCAAGACGTATTGCTTTAGATTTATCAGTATTACTACTTGCATAATAATTAAAATTTATACCATATTCTCCCTTACTTGTATTAGTTGTAGCTTTACCAATAAATGCACCACTAACTGTTGCAGAACAACTGTTTACACCTACATTAATTGTTAAAAAGTTTAGACCAACTAAACTTAAAGTACCAGAATAATTTGTATCTAATGTTAAATAATCGCCACTTGTATTTACTCCATCTGAATTATATGTTAAACTTAATGCAGCATGGCTGCTAACTGAACTTAAATAAAATTCATCACTTGTAGTTACTTTTCTTAGGAGAACAGCACTTGTAGTATAACTGTTTGATAATCCGGATGATACTGTTACTGTATTGTTTACTATATCATTTGAACTAATTGTAGCAGATTCTGCTGTTAAAATAGTTACAGTTGTTCCAGATGTTATTGTTTTGCCAACTGTGCCATATTGTCCACGAGTTACTGTTAATACATTACCTGATCTACTTGAGATATTTAATACCTCATTATTAATTAATAATTTTTTACCTGATGAAAAACTGCTTGCGTTTGTTCCATCATTTAATTCAAGAGAAGTTGTGCTTGATGAGATTGAATTAAGACTTGTTGCTGTAGAAGCATGCGAATGGGTTGCAGCTGTACTATTTCCTGTTGCGCGTGTGACTGTCAAAGTTCTGCTACTTACACCCGTAATGGTTAATACTTCATCATCAATAAGCATATCTCCTGTAGATGTTATATTTCCTAAAACTGATTCTAAAGTTGTTCCACTATTTGTTATTGTACTATTTAATAAATATGCAGCTACACCATTTGAATGTGTTGCAGCAGATCCACTGCTTGCGCGAGTTACCGTTATAATATTACTGCTGAGAGAATCAACTGTAACTACTTCATTATCTATTAATACATATTTACCAGCACTATAACTGCTTGAATTACCGCCAACAAATGCCATAAGTGTATTACTTGAACTTATTGAAGATTCTAATTTTCTTCCCGTTATACCATGACTATGGTTTGCTGCACTTGTTGAGTTTGTACCTCTGTTAACTGTTAAAATCTTACTTGTACTACTATTACTACCAACTTCAACAATTTCATTTTCTAATAAGATTTTAGTTCCAACTGTTTTCATATTATCATAATTACTTCCAACAAGTGCAATATATTGATTCGAGGTATCTATTGTTGCCATTTTTGTTATTGTTGAATTATTACTATGTGTTGCTGCACTTGTACTTGATTGACCACGGCTAACAGTTAATGTCGTGCCACTTACTCCACTGACTGACATTATTTCAGTGTCTACAAAAATATCATTTCCATTAAATGAACTGGCATTTCCAGAGCTTAATACAACTAATGATGTTCCAGAACTACTTATTTGATCATTTAAAAGATATATAGTTGTTCCATTGGAAATAGCACTTGCAGATGTACTATATTGAGCACGTGATATTGTTATCATATTTTGACCAGATGTAGAACTAACAGATGAAATAGTTATGACTTCGCTTCCAACTAAAATATATTTACCTGAGGTAAAACTATTAAAATTACTACCTGTTAACACAAAATTTGTATGCGATCCACCAGAGTCACTCGATATTTTTGTTATTGTTTTGTTATTTGTATGTGTGCTTGCACTTGTACTTGATTGACCACGGCTAACAGTTAATGTTGTACCACTAACATTTGTAACTGACATAATTTCATTGTCTATTGCAATTGAAACTCCATCAAAACTACTTGCATTTCCTGAACTTAATACTGTTAAAGAAGTTCCAGAATTACTTACAGAATCATTTAATAATGTACATGATGTACCATTCGATATTGCACTTGCAGATGTATTATACTGCGCACGAGATATTGTTATCATATTTTGTCCTGACGTTGAACTTACAGATGAAACTGATACTACTTCACTGCTAACTAAAATATATTTACCTGAGGTAAAACTACTAAAATTACTTCCAGTTAATACAAAATTTGTATGAGATCCGCCAGAGTCACTTGATATTTTTGTAATTGTATTTGCAATCGTATGTGTTGCAGCACTTGTGCTCGATTGACCCCGAGAAACAGTTAATGTTGTTCCACTAACATTTGTTACTGACATAATTTCATTATCTATTACAATTGAAACACTATCAAAACTACTTGCATTTCCGGAACTTATTACTGTTAACGAAGTACCACTATTTGTTATATTATCTTGTAACAAAGTTATTGAACTATTATTACTAATTGTACCATTTGTCGAATTTAATTGTGTTCTATTAAAGGTAATCATGTTTTGTCCTGGATTAGAGCTAACACTTGATACACTTATTATTTCGCTATTCACAATACCATATTTACCCGAAGTAAAACTAGAAATATTACCTCCTACTAAAACAAAATTTGTTTTTGAACCATTATCATTCTCTATTAAAGTAAATATATCTCCTAAAGTATGAGTAACACCACTTGATCTAGAATTTACTGTAATTTCTTTTGTGGTATTGTTAACACCACTACTCGCAATTGTCATTATTTCATTATCAATAACTATTTGATCTCCATCGCTCAATGTACTTGAAATATTTGCAGTAGTTAATAAAGTAAATGTAGTTGAAGAATTCCCAACTTCTTGAATAATTGTTACTGTGTCATTATTTGCATGAGAACTATTAGATGTACCTAAATTTGCTCTTGATACAGTAATATCATTACCTGATTTAGAACTAATAATTAATACTTCGCTATTTAATAATAAATTATCGTTCGCAGAAAAACTACCTGTATTTGTAGTATCTAATAATGTTAGCGTTGTATTACTTGATGTATTTGTAATTGAATCTAATAATAATGTTGCAGTCGCGCCATTACTTATTGATGCACTACTTGTACTATATTGTGCAGTTCTGTTTCCTCCACTATTAACAGTTGTAATCATATATTGACCATTGGTACTACTTGCACTACTAACTTTTAAAACTTCAGTACCAATTAATAAATATTTATTTGTTGTAAAGCTTGAGAAATTACTTAATAATACAAATGTACTATTTGTTCCACTAGCTGTTGTAATTTTAGTAATTACGGGGGTATTACTCCCACTAATAGAATGTGCACTGGGTGATGATCTTGTTACTGTTAAAGTTTTTGAAGAATTATTTACACCACTTAAATCAATCGTTATTAATTCTGAATTTATTACTATTTGATCGTTGGCACTATAAATTACTGAAATATCTGCAGATGTTAATAAAGTCAATACTGAAGAACCACTGTTTGTTATACCTGATTCAAGTAAAGTAACCGTATCATTCAATGTATGTGATGACGCAGAAGTACCAAAATATCCTCTTTGAACTGTAAGTAAATTCCCAGATCTCCCAGTGATATAAATTACTTCACTATTAATCATTGCATAGGTTGATGAACCATTATAAAAACTCGATGCATTAGTTCCTAAAACTAAATAAATTGATGTAGTACTAGATGAAACATCACTAATTTTTTTTACTGTTGCACCATTACTATGTGTATTTTTATCAGTACTAAATGATCCTCGAGATACTGTTAAATCAGTACCCGATATATTACTAATTTGCATTATATCAGTATTAATTAAAAGATAGTCACTTACTGATAAATTTGATACACTTGCTACTGAAATTGTAATCGATGCAGATGAACTATCTGTAATCGCAGCTGTTAATGTGGTTGAAGTACCAGAATCACCAAATACTGTATTAGTAGTACTTGTTTTTTCTACAACGGAATGAGATGCACTGGAATCTACATTATATATTGTACTAGTTGTACTACTTTTTTCTACAACCCTATTTGTAGTACTGGTTTTTTCTGCGGATCTATATGCAACGGATGAATTCACTGCATATAAATTATCGGTTGTACCAGTTTTTTCAATAATAGTATTTGTAACAGCTGAATCGACTGCATGTAAAGTATCAGTTGTACTACTTTTTTCAACAATTCTATTCGTAACGGATGAATCAACTGCATGTGCAACATCAGTTGTACCACTTTTTTCAACTATATTGTTTGTGACATTACTTGCACCATATATGGTATCAGTTGTAGTTGTTGCACCATGTGCAACATCACTTGTACCACTTTTTTGAACTATTACATCAGTTGTTCCTGTTTTAGAAATAATTTGGTTGGTTGTACTTGTTGTTTCATAAATATATAAAGCACTTATATCTGTGGATGAATTACCATTTGCACTTGCTTGAAAACCATTAACATTACTTAAACTAAGCGATGTTGCAGAAGATGATACTCCACTAGATAATGTTCCCTTGATATTTGGTAATGCAGTTGCTGATAATTTTACTTTTTTACCCGAAACACTGGAATAACTATTGGTAAAATTACTGTCTGCACTATTAAAACTACTGGCTGCAGATGAGTAATCAGTAATGCTAAAGCTATTATCACATGATGAAGCAGCGTGAGTTTTGTTAATTGAACTATTTTGATCACCCGTTGATCCACCTGAACTAGTAAAAACAACATCGGAAACTAATAAATTATCAGTACCAACAGTAATACCACTCGATATGTCATTTTCCATGTTTACAATATATTTACCATTATTATTTGCACTTTCAGTAATACCAGTTATAGGATTACTGTCAATTATACCAAGATTAATACTTGAATCTTCCGATAAAAGGGTCGTACTATTTGAAATCTGTTGTGTACCTTGCACAATAAGATTATTTTTGATTGTTACATTTCCACTATTATCTATTTCTAATGCCGGACTATCAAGTGTACTGCCTGTAGAGATTTTGTACTTATCATCGTCATTATCAACACCAGTTACAAATTTATTTGTACCTTCGATAGTATATTTAGTTATAGGATTGTTATTACTTGTACCGATTGATGTCTTCGTCGTCATTTATGAATTATATACATATTTAAAAGAAGGATTTCGGAAATTTTAATAATAACATTATTAATGATATCTTTTAATATATTTGATAAAATTGAAGAAATTTTAACAGACTATGACTTTACTTTCGATAATTATAATAATTATAAAGTAATTTTTGAAAAAGAAGTTTACGATGAATGGGAACGAGAAATACTCGAACTATTTAACGATATAGACACAAAAAAAAATTATAATAATCACGATAATTGTAATTTTTTTTCAAATCAAATTGTCTTAATAAATAATACTCCATTACAACAACAAAATAATAATTCAAATCAAACGCAAAAGTATTTAAATAAAAATGAAAAAGAACAAATTATAAAACAGTTATATAAACAAATTGCTATAAAATCTCATCCAGATAAAGTTCAAAATCAAGAAAAGAACATTCTTTTTCAAAAGGGTAAACTTTTCTATGAAAACAAAATATTAATTGGAGTAATTTATGTTGCAAAAAAATTACTGATTCAAATTGATGTAAAAAAATACAGTTCTAATATAATAAATAATATTCTCCTTGAAATAGGTCTGGTTAAAAAAAAAATAAAAATTATGAAAGGATCACTTTTTTGGCAATGGAGAAGTGAAATAAATAATATAAATAAATACAAATTTAAAGAAGAATATGCAAAAAATAATAAATTACGTAAAAAAATTGATTAAGCGATTTGTTTAACTATTTTATTATGAATATGGATTTGGAGTCGGGATTAGAATCATCACTAATCAATAATGATTATAAAATTCCAAAATTTTATCACCATCATATCTAATGATACTTTTACTATCATTCACTGTTGTTGGAATAACACCAGGATACGCGGGGGTAAAAAATTTGCTTATAGAAGGAGGAGTATTTACAAATCAATGCCCAAATAGTAATACTTCTTGTATTCAACAAAAAACAACTCCTTGATAAATATGCAAATATAGGTCTCGATCTTACAAATGGTGTGCCATTTGTATTATCAAAGATACAAGAGATATCAGCGGAAGGCAACATATATGCTTGTGTCAGGTGGAGATTGGTGTCACCCTACTTGATCATATTTATAATAATATTAAATATATTAATTGCAAAAATACTCGTAAAAATTGATTAAAGAAAAGGTTGCAATTATTTTATAATATAATGTCTAACATTGGTCTTGTAAAAGTTTTTGATTATTTTAATAAAATATCTTATGTTCAAGATTTAAATGATAATAAGTTTTATTTTGTTGATTCAGATTTAAATAAAGCGTTGCACGATGATATAGTTAAATTTAATATAAGTAGTAAAAACATCAACCCAGAAGACCATCTTTTAAATAAATTATTAACCACTGTAAATTATATTACAATCTCAGGATATGCTGAAATTGTATCAATCGATAAGCGTAATAATTCAGAAATTTTTGGTGTAATTGATTTTTGCGCAAAAACGCAATACGGTACTGATGATAAAGGACGACATAAAATTCTTTTTCGATCATTGTCAAAACAATATCCAGATATGCTTATCATAACAAAACAACGCTATAAAAAAAATAAATATGCTTTCGGAAAATTTATTAACTATGAAAAATATCCAATATATAATTTATCAAATATTGTCGGAGAAGTTAATAATTATAACGATGACATATCCGCATCATTAAGTCAATTTAATTATAAGTTTGAAAAATTTGATAAGATTGAAACTAAAAAACATGATTTTGAACAATTAGCACGATTACAAAATGATAGAAAAAATTTAACAGATATTAATATTTTTAGTATCGATGGTGATAGCACAACAGATATTGATGATGCTTTACATGTATCCATCGTGGACAAAAATAATGTAGAAATCGGTGTTCATATTTCCGATGTATCATCGATAATAAAATTTAATTCAGATATTGAAAAAAAAGCAAGACATAATTTTAGTTCATTTTACTTTCCAAACAAGAAAACCGATATGATTCCTAGAGAATATTCTGATAATTTATGTTCTCTCAAAGAGGATGAGTATCGATTTGCAATTTCGACAATATTTACTTATAATAATATTACCAATACTCTAGAAAATGTTAAAATTCAGAAATCTCTCATTAAGAATAAAAAAAAATTAACCTATAAAGAAGTTGATCGTTTTTTGCTTGGTAAAAAATCAAATATTCCGGATAATATTAAAAATGATATTAAATTAATAAAAACAGTATCAGAATTAATTGACCAAAACATTTTGAATAGAACATTTAAAAATAATCAATTTGAGAATAGTACTCAATCAGAGCTTATATCTAGAAGACTCGTGGAAGTTTTTATGATTATGACAAACTCTATTATGGGATATAAATTATATAAAAAATTTGGTAATGCTATATTAAGAGTTCACAATGGTTTTAAGGAAAAAAGTAATTTTACGATATCTGATTCAATGCCGGTAGATATTCGTAGTAAGGCGGAAATACTTAATATGAAAAAAGGATATTATGTATACGGAGATAAAATAGAAGAAGATAATGTAATGCATTTTGGTATAGGTTTAAAATATTATACACACTTTACTTCGCCTATTAGAAGATATGTAGACTTGTGGAATCATTACCTAATAAATATAATATTAGATCAGAAAAAACTATATCCAGAAATGGCAGAATTACAAATGCTTGATTATGAAATAAATAATAAAAATAATATTTACAAGCTTGCTTACCGAGATATTGAGATAATTGATATTTATCATAGTCTTGAGCATGATCAGGAAGAATCGAAAGAATTATTCGGATATATTATTGGGTTTTTAGAACCATGTACGATTGTTGTTTATCTTGAAAAATTAGATAAAATTGTAAATATTAAACTTGTTAATAAAAAAATCGAAGATATACTTACTGTACATATGGATAAAACTAATATTTCTGTAATAAAAAACGCGAATTCAGATAATCTTCAATTTTCTATTGGTCAAAAAATAAAAGTAAAAATAAGTCGCAATAGTTCACAGATTAAATTTAACCGTAGATTATTTTTTGAAATAATTGAACCACAATATTCCAAATGGCTATTAGAATAAAATTTATTTCTTACATAAATTAGGAAATGCCTGAAGTACAATGTATACATAATCTTTGTGCTGATAAACCATTATATGAATTTAGTAATTATACTTTATTTGGTTGCAATGTTTCACCAAATATTATTACTGGTATTAATACATTTATTTTTACACCTTTAATACTATATAATTTAATCTATAATGGGTCATATATTTATTTAGCTGTATTAACATTCATTAGAATATATCTTGATGTTCTTGATGGAAGTATTGCAAGAAAATGTAAGTTGCAGTCTAAATTTGGATCATTGTTTGATCTAATTGGAGATTTTATATTACACCTTGGTATTATTCTAATAGTTCTATATTTTATTTATAATAATGGAAAACATAATATATATTTGTCAGTAGTCGCATGTTTGATAATATTTTTTATATTAAAATCATTTGTAACACAACTAATTGATGAAATTAATATATATATTGGTAATAGCAACAATACAAAACGTCATATTGAAGTAATTGATACTATAATGGCAGACAATTCAGTTATAATGATTTTTATATTAATATTTGCGGCAAAAGTTTATATAAATTATTTATCGTTATATAATAAATGATATATCGCAACTTAAATATTTTAATTTAAGGTAGGTTGAGAAAATGATCATGTACAGTTTCTTAGCTTTACAAACTTTGGACTAATTGATAATGATGAATATATAAGGAATTAAACTCTGTAATTCCTTTAATGCACATCTCCTCTAATTTATTTATTTTGTTTATAAGTCCACCCAGTTGAAAGGTTTCGCACACGCCATTTAGTTCATGGCAAATATCTCTTATCTTATATATATTCTTCACAAAATTACCATCATAATTCCCATATGTTGCAATAATTTTTCCAATTTCTTCGTTTTCTAACCACATTTTCATTGGCTGCACAAATTTAACTGTTAGTTTCTCATTATGATTCAACTCATATTTTTCAAATATTTCGATAATATTTTTATTTTCCACATAAATACTGTCAATAATTTTTTTCATATTTTGAGGAAGAAAATTTATATATTCCTCTTCAAAATAATCTTCTTGCCTTTCGTCGACGAACAATGAAAGTATGATGCCAATTTCATTCTCATCAAGTTTATCGAAAATATTTTCACATATTAGTTTACCTAATAATATCTCATTGCAATTAGTCAATTGTGATACTATTTTGCCATAAATCGATAGCTGATAATTACCATCGTCATCCTTATTCAACAGTTCTAGATCAGTATAAAGGTTCTGAGAAAGTTGTATAATATTACTTATATCTTCACCACATTTATCATAACTTTCCTGTAAATATTTATGGTGATGATTTCTATCTTGATTTTTATATAAATATTCCAAATATATTTCCATATTCTTATTGAAATTTGATTTTAAATCATACATTTCTTTTTTTATTTTTTGAATCTGTTTTTTAGAGTAAAAACTATTACATACTTCGCTTTCTAATTCCAAATATTTATCTACTTTTTCTTTTTCATTGGACATTACGTACTTTTCATATTTATCATCCTCTCCTTCTTCTGGTTTAATCTTTTCCAACTCATCTAGAATATCCTTTTTTATTTTTTCTATTTCTTGTCCAAATAATGAGCTCGTAAGAAAATCTTTCATATTTGCTTTATTATTTATAATTCGTAGAAGGGAATTATTTGCTGGATTAAATTGTGATACCAATCGTAAAGGCTTACCTGTTAATAGTCCTATTATTTCATATTTACTTTCCAAACGTTTAAGAGGACATACAATTACATACCCTTTTTTATCCTTTCCTCGACGTCCTGCTCGTCCACTCATTTGTAGATATTCATCTGGACGCAAAATACGCGGATGATCAGACCTACCATCAAATTTTGATAGTTCTGTGAAAATAACTGATTTCGCTGGCATATTAACACCAACCGCGAAAGTTTCCGTTGCAAAAAGACACTTAATTAATCCTTTACCAAATAAAATTTCGATAATCTCTTTTTGCACGGGAAGAAGTCCAGAGTGATGATAAGCAACCCCCTTTTTTAATAGCTCAATTATTTCAATCGTACTTACAAGTTCTTTATAGATCTTTAAATTAGATGCAAATATTTTGTAGATAATCGTTTTTACTTCTTTTTGTTCAACATCGCTCAACATGGATTCACCAATTTGGGACGCATATTGCTCACACTTTTTACGAGAAAAAGAAAAGAAGATTGACGGAAAAAAAGAATCTTTTTTTAGAAATTTAACAAGATTATTTAATAAATTACCGCCGTTTGTTTGTTTACGATTTTTTTTATCATAAAAATGGATTGCTTCATCAATTGAATGTTGGTTTATTTTAGATGCAGACATTATTGGATTAATATTATCATTATAATATATAAAATGATTTAATGGTACTGGTCTATAATCAGTAGAAACAAGATAAATATCGCGTTCTTTTGTTTCGGTTATCCAATTTGCAAATTCATCGGCATGAGATATTGTTGCGGATAACATAATCATTAGAATATCTTTTGGCATTTTTGTGATAGATTCTTCCCAGACGAATCCTCGTTCTGGGTCATTAAAGTAATGAATTTCATCAAAAATGACACATCCAACATTATCAAAAAACTCGGATTCATTATCGAGTTTATTTCTAAGAATTTCAGTTGTCATAATAATGCAATCTGCATCTGGATTAAGTTTAATATCTCCCGTCAGAATTCCTACGCTATCAAATCTATTTTTCATATCAGAATATTTCTGATTAGATAATGTCTTGATCGGACTTGTATAAATTGCTCTTTGACCATTTTGTATACATTTAGCAATCCCATATTCTGCTAATGTACTCTTCCCAGCAGATGTATGCGCAGTTACTAAAACATGGCAACCTTTTTCAAATCCATAAATCCCATTCATTTGAAAATCATCTAATTTATAAGGAAAAGTTGTACATAAATTATCAACTTTTAATCTTTCTTTTGGAATAATTACAACCATAATTATTCTAAAAAAATAATTAATATATTTTTAATCAAATTTAATTTTATTTTATATATTCTATCACTAATCCATTTTCTTTCATAAATTTTATTAAAATATTTATTTAATTTACTATTTAGAAATTTATACTTAAAAAAAATAAATATAAACAAAATAGATGTTTAATTTTGAATTTGATGAAAAGAAATCATATATTATATCTCAAGATACTACATTAAAATTTATCAATTCTAATAAGCATAAAAATATTTTATATCATAATAAAATTGTAAATCAACCTGCTTATGAGAATTCTTTGACACGATATATTATTGAAAAAAAAATAAATAAAGGTGGGTCGTCAATTGTTTATCAAGGTATAGATAGTATTACTAATGAAAAGATTATAATAAAGGAATTACAAAGTGCCAACATCAATAAACTTAATCGGGAAATAAATATTCTTGATATTTGTCGAACGATTCCTAATACTATAAAATTAATAGATTTTTATAAAAAAGATGATATGTATTATATAATTTTTCCATATATAGAATGTCCACAATCAAGAACACAATTTTATAACTTTAATAATAATGAAATAAAAATATTTATGAAAACAGTTTTAACAACAATAAAAAATATACATAATAATGGGATAATTCATCGAGATATTAAACCGAGTAATATATTAATTAATTCTCCAAAAAATATATTTATAATAGATTTTGGGGTTTCGGATTTCTATTTACCTTTCAGAAAATTTTCAAATAAGATTGGTACTAAAAATTTTCGTTCTCCAGAACAAATTGTTGGTGTAAAAGGTTTTGATTATAAAATAGATATATGGGCAATTGGAATAATCTTTGCGGAAATTATTTTTCATAAGTTTCCATTCATAAAACCCGAAGATGATGATAAAGTAATACAACATATCGCAAAACTTTCGGGTAAAAGTGAATTTATAAAATTTTTAAAAAAATATAATATTGAATTAGAAAAATATTCATTTATCGATGACATAGATAATGAATCAATCATATATGATCTTTGTAAAAAATGCCAAAGATCTATATTAAACAATCCGGATACAACTGATCTTTTATTTAAATTAATAAATATTGATCCAAATAAACGAATATCTGCTGAAAAAGCTTTAGAGCATGATTTTTTTAATAATTAATTAAATTATTAGATATTTAAAAATATAAGTTTAATAATCATATACTTATTCGGATGGAATCATTGTCATATAATATATCAGATTATGATAATTTAGATAAAGAAATTTTTTCAGAAATTTCTTTTCCATTTCCTTTTATTAAATCAAGCTTAGACGAATGTAATATGATTTTTACGAATTTTTGTCCTAAAATAGGAACACTAACTGTTTTATTTGGGAAACAGAATATAGGTAAATCATATTATTTACAAGTTATAAGTGGATTAGAAAAACCAACACACTCCCAAGAGGATGGAGATAAATTATATTTGAAATATGACATATCTTATAAACCTGAAAATATTTCCCCAAAATTTAATGGTACTGTATTGGAGCTTCTTTCAAAAATTGTAAAAAATGATGATGAATTATATCACGAATTAGAAGAAGCCGTTCTGTTAAGTGAATTCATTTACAATAATGTTCAAGATTTAAATATTGAGGAAATTGAAAGATTATCATTTTTACTTACATTATTACAAGATAAAACAATTTTTATTTTTGACTGCCCTGTTAGAAAAGTTCAACCATTAACAAGATACAGATTATGGAAATATTTTAAAAATTTTGTTTCAAAATATCATAAAATTGGAATAATAGTAGAAGATAATATTGAATTTATAAGACAATTCGGGGATTCTGTCTATTTGTTTGAAAATTGTGCTGACGATGATGGGGAAGACCTAGTCGTTACAAAAGAATATACATTAAAACAATTTTTAAACTTAGATTTAATCTGTAATAAATCCTGAATTTTTGATATATAATAAATATTTAGGCTCATCATTACTATCAGTCGGAATTTTTTCTATTTCATCTAAAACATCAAAACCTTTAACAACTTCTCCAAATACTACGTGTTTTTCGTCAAGTGAAGGTGTTTCTTTAAATGTAATAAAAAATTGTGATCCATTTGTGTTTGGTCCAGAGTTTGCCATTGATACTATACCTCTTTTGTAATGTTGCAATAACAAATTCTCATCGGAAAATTTTTTACCATACATTGAGGATCCCCCAGTACCATCGCTATTTTCATAATCTCCTGTTTGAAACATAAAACCAGGGATTAATCGATGAATTACACAATTTTTATATTCAATTTTACATAGAGATTTAAAATTCTCACATGTTTTAGGACAATCCTCACTATATAATTTAATCAAAATTCTTCCTAAATCAGTTTCTACACCTTCTTTGGGGGATACTGTAATATCAAGAAAACAAAATTCTTCCTTATTTTTTTTTTCTATTATTTCTGGAACATTTTCAGAAATTTTTTCTATAGGTTCAGTTTTATCAATAGTATCAGATTTTTTTGTAAATATTGATTTAATTTTATTACGATATTTATAAATTACCAATAATATAATAAAAATACTAAGTCCAATTAAAATATATTTATAATCCATATTTAAAAATATTAACAATATTTTTAAATGCTAGTTTAGATTTTATCTTTTTTTTTTTTATTATATCTATAAATGGAATTTTCATCGGGAATAACAAAAAAATATTTTTATGTAGAAATAAAAAAAATAAAAAAGAAAGAACAAGAGTTATATAAATTTATACTTCAGCAATTTTTAGGATTAGAAGAATTTAAGAAAAAATTTTCTATTAAATTGAAAAGTGATGTCGATAAAAAAATAGATCATCTTGAAGAAATTGTTTCACGAGTTGAGATATCACAAAATGATCAAACAACATTTTTACAATATTTAGAATCTCTAAAAGAAGAT
>Ga0233412_10000464_pt1 | contig 23612 bp, 34 predicted proteins | sample Na_anoxic_4_MG_FD_180667 | JGI IMG/M metagenome (GOLD analysis project Ga0233412, IMG submission 180667) | Seawater microbial communities from Saanich Inlet, British Columbia, Canada - Na_anoxic_4_MG | ecosystem: Environmental > Aquatic > Marine > Inlet | place: Canada: British Columbia...
CTGTGTTAAGGTCTCCTGTGTTAAGGTCTCCTGTGTTCCAGTCTCCTGTGTTAAGGTCTCCTGTGTTACGGTTTCCTGTGTTACGGTTTCCTGTGTTAAGGTCTCCTGTGTTAAGGTTTCCTGTGTTACTGTGAGCTATCATCTTTATTTCTCCAAATGTTGTGCTAAAAAAATAGAAGTGTTTATAATTCATATATTTTTTAACATGTTTTTTATTTTTATTGTATTTTTCTCTCTTAATTGTTTACAATTAAATAAACTTTGCTACTCACACTATTTATTAGGCGATGAGTAGCCCTTCAAATTTATTCACATATTTTTATAAATAAACTCTTTAGAAAATTACTCATCACATAACTCTTTTATTATTTGTTTATTCTCGTTTGTAATAATCGCATGCTTCTCTATAACATCAAAACTTTTAGATTTTTTGTATGCTGTGATTGCTCTATTCCACAATTCTTCGTTTTCAGGTACTATTTCAATCTTTTTCTTTTGAATAATTTTAGGGCTTATTCTTACACCACCAACACGAGTACCCATCAGACTTGCTGATTCATCAATATATAACTGTATTGTTAAATTACACCAGTCATCAACAAAAGAGCTTCCCGATAATTGTTTAAGAGTTTTTGAGTTGGTAGCGTTCAAAACTAAAGGTTTAATATTTTCGCTAAAATAAGCAATATTTGCATCTATTTTTTTCCCCGCAACCTTTGCCCCAAATTCTTGTCTTACTTGCTTAATAGTAAAGATTAAATCACTACTTTGCTCAATAAAATCCTCTAAATCTGCACAGCCCAAATGATCACTTTTAAAAACTTTTCTGTAATGTGTTTTTGACATCTTATTTTCTCCTTTCATTAATAATTATCCATATTGCTATTTAATATAATTTCTTTTTGATTTTCAACATAAACAATAAAACCGTTTATCCTTTCTTTCATTTCTTCAAATTCATTTTTCAAATCTTCTTTATAAAGGCGATGAATGAATATTTTTTTATTGGTGGCGTAGTTATCACAGTAACTTATATAATCAATCCATTTTCTATTAGAAGCATATAAGTTAAAGTAAACCTGCCACTTATAAGCTGGATCAACCCCCTGTCTTTTTATATTTGCAAAGTGTACAGTAGGTATAACAGATTTTACTTCTATAATTCCATCATCTTCTACCAATCCATCGGGTGAGCAACCTAATACACCATCAGAGAAAAACCCACCTTTTTTGACTTCGCAAAAGTTATATTCTTCATATAATGCTATTGCTAAAGGTTCTTGCCCATGTCCTCGAGCCATGTGGCTATTAGTATAATCTGATTCTATTTTATTTCCTGTTATTTGCTCTATAGCTAAATTAATAGCGTATTTTTTAGCAACTTCTCCAAATGATTTTCGGATATGTGCCATGATGCAACCAATCTTAGACCCTGTAATTATTCCAGATCTTAGATCAAACCACTCATCAGAATTTTGTCTAATATCGTAAAATTTCACAATTTACCTCTATAAATTTTTAAAAAATAAATGTATATTAGCCATAAACTTTGTCCTAAAAGTTTTACAGTAAACATTTTTGCCATAAATATGTCATACTTCAAACTTGTTTTTATTTTTAAAAATATTTATCATTTTATTTCTCCATTATTTAATTATTTTAAACTCTTTTAATATTTTCAATATGTATAACTGATGCGGTATAGTCATGCACACAATAAGAGTCATAATCTCCTTCGTTAACATCCCAGTCAACCTCAAAGAATACATTCACATTAACTTCTAAAGTGATGCTGTCATTTATATAAATATAAATTTCGGGGTAATTATCTTCCCAATAACTGCTATCTAACCAGCAACTATCAAAGTCTATACTCTTCCAAACATTATAAGGACTACTTCTAAAGTAATTTTCTTGTATCGATTCCCAAATCTCTGCAATTGTGTCATTATCACAGAAGCAATCAAACAAGAATGTTTTCATCTGCTCATCATCTAGACTAGATACTTTTATATTGTCAAGCTCATCTACATAAGCTTCACTTAAATCTAAATCGTATTTCATAATTATTCTCCTTTGGTTAATTAACTACATTAAGTAATAACTATTAAAATAAAGCTATTATCTAATATAATTTGTCTGCCTTGCAGATTTGAATTATTTTTTAAATATCTTTTAAACTAGCATCATTCGCTAACTTTATGGTGTAAGAATACTCCATAAAAATTCATAAGTAAAGCTTTTTTTCATAAAATTATTAATAAAATTATTAAACAATTTATTTACTTTGTTAAATTAATTGTATACAATAATCAAGTAAATAAACAAAAGGAAAAAATATGAGATATAAAAACATGAAAATAGAAGAGCTAGTTGAAATAATAAAGCCACAATATAAAAGTATTAGCAAAATTGCTTTAGCTTTAGATCTTACAAGAATACAACTTGATTATGCTATGAAAAAAAATAAGATGGAGTACTTAGCTCATATGAGACTTATTCGTTTAGTTATTAAACTCAATAAATAAAACTTACATAAATTAAAAAACATATAAGAATAATGTATTATACTTATTGTTATACAAGTGATAGAATATGGATATATAAGTGATAGGATATGGATATATAGCAATGTTATCTATTGGCTAGTTTCTCATGTTGAACATATCATTACTTTAGAGCTGTAACTCTGAAGTAATGGGCTAAACCTATAATTAATAGATTTCGTACTACTCTACTACTCTAATACATTATACCTTCACTTATATAGATGCTTACCCATAAAAGAAAGGTAAATATCTATAAATAAAAGTTTATAGATGATATTTGTATAGTTACTGATGAAAAAGCAATTAAGCCTAGTATACAGTATGCTATATTTATTTTACTCATAATATTATCTCCTAATCAATATAATAATATAAATAAAACTTACATAAATTAAAAAACATATAAGAATAATATATTATACTTATTGTTATACAAGTTATACAATAGACACATAAATTAATAAAAAGGTAAACAACAAAAAGGACAGTTAAGAAATGGAAAACAAAAATACTAATACAGAAAGTTGTCATCTAAGAATGACTAAAGGAATAAGATATCAGCTTAAACTAATTGCAGCAAAAGAAAATATTGATATGCAAGAAGCTTTGTTGATGATGATTAAGCAGTATGAATTAAACAATAAGAGCAAAAATATGTTATAATATACTTATCAAATTTATTGATAGCATTGAGTTGAGCCTTTGCTTTCATGTCAGTTTGGGGAGAAGTAATATTTTTTAATATTTACTTGCTCAACCTCCCCACTTCAATTGGAATATAAAATAATGATAGAAAGTAAATTAGAGGAAAGGGGTATTTTTATTCAATGGTCTGTCTTTAGAAATAAAGAAACTACATTGAGTGAAAAAGTATTATTCTTAGAAATAAATAATTTATCAATGTTGGATAAAGGTTGTATAGCATCAAATAGCCATTTTGCTGATACTTTAGGGGTAAAAAAAGAAGCTATTTCAAGGCTTATCTCATCACTAGAAAAAAAAGGGTATATTACTACTAAAATAGTTAATGGAACTAGAAATCATAGCAGAATAATAACTATTAACAAAATGTTATCAACCGATAACAAAATGTTATTTAGGGGTAAACAAAATGTTAATACCCCCTTAACAAATTGTTTAGAGACTAAAGAGAATAAAACAATTAATAAAACAATTAATAGAACAAGTAATAATAAAAGTAAACAAAAAGAATTATGCGAGAGAGTTATATCATATTTTAATTCTAAGACTGGTAAAAATATAAAAGCTATAGATAGTAACATCAAAATTATACAATCAAGACTTAATGAGAATGAATATACATTTGAAGACTTCAAGTATGTAATTGACATTAAATTTGCTGAATGGGTTAATGATATTAAGATGAGCAAGTATATACAGCCAAGCACGCTCTTTGGCAGAAAGTTTGATCAATATCTTAATCAAGATATAAATCATATACAACAAGCTCTTGAAAGTGGCTTAATATCTAATTACCAAGTTGAAAATGGCAAAGATATAAATGCTTTTTTTAATAAAGCAGATAATTCAATAAAAGGTTTAGATTATGTCAAATGATATAGCAGTTGAAAATAATATGAGCAAAGAGCAATTTTTTAAAAGTTGGTCTTTAGCATTAGAAATACTTGATAAAAAATTTAGCTCTGATGTTGCGGAGTTTTATTATGAAACATTCAAACATATATCATTTGATAAGTTTAATTTAGCAATAAAGGAAATATTAAGATATAAGAAATACCCAAGTATACCTTTGCCGAATGAAATATTTTTAGCATTAGGAATTGACAACAATGGTTTTGATGATTGTATTTAAGGAGAAAAATAAAATGGAAAGAGAACAAGTAAAGCTATTGCTTCAAAAAATAAATGTAGCTCATAATAAGTGCTATGATAAATTCACAAAAGATCAAAAAACTCAATTGATTGATATGTTTTTTTCACATCTTAAATATTATGATAATGATGATGTTGAAAAAGCTTTCTATAATTACGAGTCTGAAAATGAATATACCCCTAAACCTGCTCATTTGAGAAAAGAATTAAATTACATGAATGTAAAGAAAAAGCATTATATCAACGAAAGTAACCATGTTAAACATGATGACTTCGACAAGGTAAGTAGACAATCATTGCAAGATTTATTGTTTGATGAATATTGCCCAGTTTTGAAAATGAATATAATGAGTGTTGATGAAAACAAAAGAGATTTTATTTTGTTTAAGGCAAATTCTACTAGATTATCAACAATTGATTTATTAAATAATATTTGGGGGTATGTATCTGAAGTTAGTGATATATGCAATTACCATATACAAATAGCAATAAACTCACTTCGAGGATTTAAATTTACAGTTAAAGAGTTCATGACTGAGTTAATGAGTGCATATGAATTATCTGAGAAGCTAAAAGATGTTAATGTTATGAATAACTTAAAATCTGAATATATAAAATCTACTGTAAAATCATAAAAGGGATAAATATGAAACATGAAGAGCATTATATACAATCAACTTTTGTACAGTGGTTCAGGTTGAACCATAAAAGGCATATAGTATACGCAGTGCCTAATGGAGATAAAAGGTCGATGTTGACAGCTGTGAGGCTTAAAAAGGAGGGTGTATTGGCTGGTGTACCCGACTTGCATATATTACTTGATAATGGAAAAAGTTTTTTTTTAGAAATTAAAACCGAAAAAGGAAAATTGAATAAAAATCAAAAATCAACTATTTCAGAAATAGAAAAAAGAGGGTATGAAGTTTTAGTTTGTTATGGAATTGATGATATAATCAAGCAAGTTAATAATACTATTAATAATTATTTGCAAATATAAATATATTTTGTATATCGTAAATTAATTATCAACTTTTGCTATTTTTTTGGATAAAGTATCAATAAGCTTATATAAAGCTAAAGGTTGATTAATAATCTTCAAACCATACAAAGACTTACATATTGAATAAAAATTCGGTGAGGGTGCCTTAAAAGTTATTTAAAGTATATTCTTGATAGGTATTTTGATTGGATTTTTTATACAAAGGAATATTATGGGATAGAATTAAAGTGATTTACTAAAAATATGATAAGTTCAACTTTTGTTACTTTTTTTATTTTGGATAAATCGTTAAATCCTTCAAGATATTTAAAATCTTTTTCATAAAAAGATATTGTTAGATTTTTTTTCTTATGCTTATTTTCATTATCGTATTTTTTTGTTGCTCTTCTTTGAGCTTCTGATGTTTTCATTTTGTTTGTCATCTTTTATTTGTACTCTTTTTCTATACTATATTGATAATTAGTTTTTTCTTTATCAAGGTAATAATCTTTGTTATCGTAAAAATTAAAAAAATTAGATACTAATAATGCTACCCAAGTTAATGAACTAAACATTATTTGCAACCTTTTTAAATTCTCTTTGAACTATCAAATAAGCAACATCATTATCCATCATTTGATCATGAACTTTAATTAATTTCAAATCTTTTTTCACTTCTTCCACTGTTTGTCCAGTCGCAACTGGGTAGCAAGGTTCAACACAACTTAAAGTTTGATTGCTTATAGCAAATGCTAAAAAAATAGTTGTTAACATATTAATCCTTATTTTTGTATTTGATTAAAACTCTTCTATTTTGAATGCTTATTTCTGAATTAACTTGAAATAAGCTATAAAAAAATAATATTATAGCTATTGGCGATAAAATAAAACTACAAAAAGTTAGTAATATAGCCCATGCTAGTTTTTTTCTTCCAATGTAGAAACAATGACCTCCGAACATTCCAAAAAAATAAGCTAGTACCCAAGCCGTAGTTTTACTTTTCATTTCTTCTTTCATTAGTATCATATTTATATTTTCATTATTCATTATCTTTTTTAGCTAACTCAAGATTGCCATTATAGTATTTATCAAGATGGTATTGAGTAACTCCGTTTTCATTTGATTTTTGATTTTCTAAAAAATCTTTATAATTTTTAAATAATCTCATTTTTTTTGTCCTTTTTTATTTGAGTAGTTAAGTGTTTAATATAATCTATCGCAAGTACTTGCTGTTATTGCAGTTATAGCAGTCATAGCAGTCATAGCATTTATAGCATTTATAGCATTTATAGCAGAATTTGCAGTATTTGCATTTATAGCAGTATTTGCAGTTAAAGCAGTTAAAGCAGTAATTGCAATCATTGCAGTCTTTGCATTTACTGCAGTCTTTGCAGTTAAAGCAGTTAAAGCAGTTAAAACAATCAATGTTACTTTTATTGTCTTTTTTAGCTAAATTAAGATCGCCATCATAGTATTTATTAAGATGGGATTGAGTAACTCCATTCTCGCCTACATTTTTATTTTCTTTGTAATCTCTGTAATCTTTAAATACTCTCATTTTGCTTGTCCTTATTTTATTGGTTTTTTAAAAATTCTTTATATTCAGCCATTTTATACAAGCAATCTTCAAAAGTTCGTGCTGATTTTATTATAGAAAAACTCCCATCGCACTCATGATTTATTTTAATTATGCTAAATTCAGTATGATCATTTATATCGCCAATACTAAACCATACACCATTTATTGATATAATTTCCTCAATAGAATTATATCTTGATGGGTATTTCATTATTGTAGTTATATCTCTTCCAGATATTATTTGTATACATTTTTTAAATTCTTGGTAAGTTAGGTCTTGTTTAATTATTTTTTGAACCTTAGTTTCTTTGTTAATTAATGGTTTCAGATAATTGAATATTTTTACGAACTTTGTCTACTCTTATTTGGTTTTTTTACTAGCGTATGTTTTGTGATTTCTAAGTTTTTCATTTTATTTGTCCTTTTTGTTGATAACCCTTTGTTAAGGTATGAGGGTATTATATGACATGGCTTATATAAAATCAATAGTTTTTCTAAATTATTTTCTATAATTTTAAGAAATATATTAAAATGAGTAATTATTACTTACTTGTGATATAATGGTGACATATAAATAAAAGAATATAAAAAATGGATATAAAAGAAAAATTAGATTTTATTTTGAAACAAACTAATTGCAAAAACTTAAATCAATTAAGTATAAAAACCAAAATAGATTATCAAAATTTATATCGTGCTTTTGTAAAAAATAATGGTAATTTGCACTCATCATCATTACGAAAGATTATAAATTTAAGTAATGGTAAGCTAAGCACTTTAGATATATATGATATTAACAAATAAGGGTAAATAATGTTAAGTAAAATTGTACTAAAAAAAACTAGTGATAATTATTATGTTTATGAATATAATGAAGCTTTAAGATTATATAAGGATTATTGTAAAAATTATATGGACCTAAAAGTATTTTGTATGGATAATTTATTAACTCTAGAAAGTGGTGAAATATTGATAAAAACAATCCGTAAAAATATTACGGCAGATATGAAAAAAAATTTAAAAAGTATAAAAAGATAAACATCTTGTATATAATATCAATTATAAATAACTTTAATTATATATAATATGAAAAGAGGTAATCAAGGTGATGGCGGTGGAAGACCGATGAGGGTTCTTACTGATGAAGAAATTATAAAAGTTGAGGCTTTAGCATCTACGTTAACGATACCACAGCTAGCCGATTACTTAGGTATTGAAAAATCTTCTTTTTATAGTATATTAGAACGACAGCCAGATGTAAAAAGAAGCTATAAAAAGGGAAAGTCTTTTGTAATCAGTAATGTAGCCGATAATTTGGTATCAAAAGCTCAAGATGGTGATACAACGGCACAGATGTTTTTTTTAAAGACTCAGGCTGGTTGGAAAGAGTCTTGTGTTCGTATTAAAACTAAGCAATATAAAGATAGAAGCGATGATTTAATTTTGAAAGATATTATCTCGAGCTTACTTGATAATAAAGACAGTGATAGCGATATACATCTTGATAATCAAACACTCAATACAATTAATAACCTTATTAAAACTAAAAATGAGTTATCAGAGTTAAAAGACTTAAAAGAAAGACTTGATGCTTTAGAGGGTAAATAAATGGCAGATATACAATTGATAAATAGAGTATATAATTTGCTCGGAAGAAACCATCAAGATAGTTCTGTAAGCGATGAATGGGGTCAAATAATCAATGATACTATTGAAGCTAAATTAAAGATCATGCTTGAATCTAACACGTGGAGTTTTGCAATTAAATTTAAAGAGCTTGCTCAAAGTACATCTACCACGAATCCTGCATTTAAATATCAGTATCCACTGCCGATTGATTGCTTTAAAGTCCTTGAAGTATATAATCCATATACTCAAGATGGTATTGTTTCTATTTCAAATCCTATAGAACAATATCTATATGAAATTTTAGGTAATGATTTGTTTTCCGATACAGATTCTATATTGGTTAAATATAAAGTTGGTGATATAAGTATATCTGAACTATCACAATCATTTATTGACTCATTAGCGTATTTAGCTTCTAGTGAACTAGCAATGAATCTTCTAGAAAACGCACAACTTAGTCAAATGTTTTTATTCTCTTATGAAAAATATAAGTCAATAGCAAGATCTAATGACATACAGAATGGTAAAGGCAGGAATTTTAATTCTAATTTTCACAATAATGGTAGTTTACAATAATGGGCAATATCATACAGCAAGATAACTTTGGTATTGGTGAAGTTGATTCTCAATTATTTAACTATACATCGCAATCGCAACAATACCTACAAGCATTGTCTAAATGCGACAATATGTATATATCATCTCAACAACTACCACAAAAAAGACAATCGTTTAATTATATTAAACAGTATGAAAATATATCTATTGATAGTGAAATTTTAGCATTCAATCATTTTTCGTTTAGGTCAAAAGATAGCCTTTGGTATCAAGTAATATTAATTAATCAACAATCATCAGCAACAAATACAGATATATACTTAGTAAAGTTTTCCAATGATGATGTGCAAATACCTGTAGAGACTAAAAAGTTAACTACATTTTTAAATACTCAAGTGACTAATTTTGATATTACAGCTACGGATAACTATGTTGTATTAAGTAACCCTAGATACCACCCCCAAAAAATAGAGATTGATAGTGTAACTTTTGCTAATAGTAGCATTGCAGATATTAACTTCGCTGTCGTTCCAAGTATTGATTTCGGTGACATAGATTATTCTAATTATAACTTTGAACCTAAACAAAATAATGTATTTGGTGGTGCGATTGAAATAACTATCCCTACTGGAGGAGATGTTTTCACCAATGATTGGATAGGCGGTATGATATTCGGTCGTACAGGTGCAAGTGTTGAGCAACCTATTGGTTTTGGTATTATTAAATCAGTTGGAACACTAATTTCAGGCAGACAGATAATACTATTAACAGTACTGCAGGCATTTGGTAACAAAGACTTTAGCGAAGAGGGTCAGACATGGAGTGTTAGAAAGCCTATTTGGGGTGATAGGCTTAATGGTGATAAAGTATATCCATCATTCACTGCATTTTATCAAGGAAGATTGTGGTTTGCTAATACTCCTGACTTACCAATGGTAGTAGCTGGTTCAAAAGTAAATACCCCTAATGATTTTAATGTTAATAGTGGCGAAGATCCTGATGCGATTGTATATATATTGCAAAATTCAGAGGGTGGTGGAGTAAAACATATATTTGGTGGTGTAAACTTACATTTATTTACAGAGTCTCAACAACTAACAGTGATGAGTGGATACGATGTAGGAATTACCCCAGGCAATTTTAATCCACAACTCACGAGTAGTTACTCCTCTTCATTAATGAAGCCAATAAAATATAAAAACAATATATTTTTTATTACTTCTGATGGTAAAGCATTAGTGGAAATAATAGAGCAAGATAAATCTGTATCAGCAGGGATAATTTCTAGTAACTCACAGCACTTAATAAAGAACCCAATTAAAGCGGGTGTTTATGATATTGATAATAATCAAGATCAAATATTAGCACTATTAAATAGCGATGGTTCTATCTGCATATATTCAACAGCAGAGCAATTTCAAAACAAAGCGTTCTCACAGTTTAATATTTCCACTATTGGGAATGAGACTATAAAAGATTTAAGCGTATTGAATAATAGGTTGTATTTATTTTCTAATATAAATAATATGTTATCACCAACATCTATAAGCGACTTCGATTATGGCAAGGATGGAATAAATATTTCTGGTAAAGTAAATTTAGATTATGAATTGGGAATTATTAGCGTTGGAGAGATGTTTGGAGTTACTGTAGAGACTAATGTACTTGGCAATATTAACTATAATTATATTGGCGAATATCCAGCTATTTTAGATGCACAAACAGGTGATTTTTATATAAATATAGACCCTACAATTACGGGAAATATTAGAGTTGGTAAATCATTTATAGCAACTGTTAAAACTATGCCTTTGTTTAGTAGCCAATCAGGAAGTTTTAAAACTAGAAAAGTATCTCAAGCATGGTTACAATACTTTCAATCATTTAATTTTAAAGTTAATAATAAAAAAACTGGTTTAATATACTCTAATCAACTATCACCCCAATCACAATACCCACAATTATCTACAGACACTTATAGATTTAGTTTTGCACAAGGTTCTAAACAAGATTTTACAATAGAGGTTATTCAAGATACACCATACCCAGTTAATATACAAAAAATAGCATGGCTAATACAGGAGAATATTATAATATGAATAAATTTATTTCACAATATACGGCAAACGGGACTTTAAAAGAATTTGCATTTACATTTGACATAGTACAAGGTAGGTCGGTTAATGTTTATATAACTTTACCTAGTAATAGTGCTAATGAAGACAATGATTTGTTATCTATAAATTCTTATATTATAGAATTAACAAACCCTAATGCAGAATTGTCAAAAGGAAATATTGTATTTAATGTAGCTCCTGAAAATGGATCTATAATTACAATTACGCCTGATAATAATACAGATGTTACTGTTAGTTTTTCTAATACAACACCACTTGATCAAGATAATTTAAATAAAGCCTATAATCAGCAATCATCAACTATCAGTCAAGATAGTGAAAATTTCAGAGTATCATCACTTAGGTATAATATTAATGAGAATGAAGCTAATATAAGTTATAACAATAAACTTAAGCCTTTGTCGGATAAAGGGTTTTGGAGAAGATCAGGTAGTAATATTATATCTCAAGATTTTACATCTTTTGTAGAAGAGGTATCAGAAGAAGTAGCGGGTAGTGTCAAAAATCAGGTAAATGCTAGTGCATCTAATACTAATCTTACATCTGAACTAGCATCAAACGCAATTAACACACCAGTTAGTGGTGATATACTCAAAGTAGATAATGATGGTCAAATAATTGTAGATAAAACTCTATCTAATGTTATTTCATCATTGGCGGGGGCTTATTGGGCTAAAGATTGGGCGATATCAGAACTTCAAATTAATGATGATTACGGTAATAACGGTTTTAGTTCTAAATATTATGCAGCATTAGCTAATATAGCATCAACCGCTACAAGTGGTTTAATTGATGAGTTATATGTTTACGAACCAACGGCTACTAGCAAAATCGATTTAATAGAATATAAATCTAATCCCAATGAACCTTGGATAGATGTTTTAGAGAATAGTTTTACCGTGTATATTGATGGTAAAATGATACAATCACCATCAGCTTATTCAGAAAATGGTGGTTCAACTGGTGGTACATATTCTTATACTGTAGATATTAAACAAAATCCGACTTTAGCTAGTCCTAGTTCTATAACTATTTCGCCTAGTGTGCCAGCGAATACTCAAATACTCATATCAAGAGGAGTAGCACAAGGTGATTCAAGTACTATGTTTGCTACAGGGTCTAATTATAAAACTGATTCTCTTGATTCTAAGATACTAAATAGGGATGGGTCTAATCTTGATATTACCTCTGCAACATCCAAGGTACTAAATAGAAATTTAAGTAATATAGAAAATGATGGTATCAAGAATATATTAGATATATTAAAGCCTATCGGTAGTACAGAGATGATGTTAGATAATATTACCCCACCATTACAAGGAGTACTTGGAGTTAGTTGGCAAGTAATAGATTCAGGTCAAGCTTTAATGACTGGAACTACTGATACAGTTGGCACAATTTCAGGAGATAACCTATTAGATACTGGTTCAACTAATGGTCATGCTTTAAGTATAGCAGAAATGGCTATTCATGGACATGATGTGTATGCTCATAATTCTGGTGGTGGGTCACTTACAATAAATAATAATAATGGCAGTTCAACTAATGCTATTGCTGGTGTTGAACGAAGTGGATCATCTGGTGGTGGTCAACCTCACTCACATATTTTAAATGTTAAAAATATTAAAGTATTACTTTGGAAAAGGGTAAGTTAATTATGTTAGATAAAAACCAAAAGATACGCCTACAATCAAAATTATTTACATTATTTAACACTGTAGATGGTAAGGAGATACTAAGACTTTTAAAAGAGGATATGTTTACCAGTCATGATACAGCTACCGATAGGGATATATTTATTGATGAGGGAAGAAGAAGATTGATATCATATTTTGAAAATATTTTAATAAGCAAGCAAAAACAAGGTGATTAATATGTCAGATAACATAGAAAGTAATTTAAATAGTGGAAATACAGAGCAACAAGCTACAGATAAAATACTTGGCAGGTTTGAAAATCATAGTGAACTTGAGAAAGCTTATAAAGAGCTAGAATCATCATATAGTAAAAAAGAAAACTGGGAGAAAAAATATACTCAAGATTTATCAGTCCCTGAAAACTATATGCACAATGATGAAATTAAAGACATAGAAGAAGATTTCTTAAAGGATATAGCGCAAGAATCTAAAGAACTTGGTCTTAACCAATTGCAGTTTAATAAGTATGCTAAGAGTAAATACGATATTAAAACAAAACTTGAATCTGAAAGAGATGCTAACAAGTTTGAAATTAAAGAAAATATCAGTAAGTTTTTAAAAGAAGATATCGGATTAACAGATACCACTATTAATTTACTTAGTAAAAATGATGTTGAGATATATGAAAAAAGATATCAAGATAGTTTAAATACTAATAGCAATGTAAATAATTCTTATCATTCTTCAGATAAAGAAAAGTTAAAAAAAGAAGCTTATAGAGAATTAAAAGAAGCTGAAAGAAGCGGTAGTCATTTTGATAAAAACAAAGCATTTAAAAAATGGTCTTCATACTTATAAGGTATTAACATGAAAAATAAAAAAATGTTTACAGATGATGAATTACAAGATTTAAGTTTAAGATATCAATCAGCTTATAATATGAATGAAAGATTTATCAATCAAATTATTAGGGCAGTTAAGTTAGTATCTCCACTATCTGATGGTTTAAATGTATTGTATGGATATAATGATACTGGAAAAAATCTTAATATAAACATCCATAATTCTACTCCTAAATGGTGTTCAAATGCTAGGGCTAACAAATTACACAGTTTGTTGCTACCTATCAATAGAAGATGGGGTTCTGTTTACTCATCTGATCCAAAAACAGGTGAAAGCATTTATGAAGAAGAATATACAAATAAAATATTTGATGTAATAGATAAATCAAACTTGCATAGTATAGCTAAGTCATTTTTTCTTGATTTAAATATTGGGTGTGGAGCTATATGGATAGATAGCCCTAGTAAAGATAAACCTATAGTATTTAAGAATATCGCTGGTATGACACTAATGCCAGAATATAGTGATGACCCATATAGCACTAATGTTTGGTTTAAAAAAGTTATAAACTGGCGTGATTTAAATATTATCAATCCATCGGTTGCTAAAGATAAAGATAAAAATAAAGAATATCATATAACTTGTGGTTATATAGATATGAAAGATGAGATTGATAAATATTGTTATATTCAATTTTTAGATAACGATTTTAGCAATCCAATTAGTACCCATTTTTCACCATGGAGACAGTTAATACTTGTTAATGAAACACTAAGAGCAGGTGAATCTAGGGGGCAAGGAATAATACTTCAAATACTTGAGGACATAGAATATTTAAATGATATAACTGGCAAATTAAAGGGTTATATTAAATATGCTGCGAATCCTGATCTATTAGTTGGCGACAATATGCCGTTCAGCTTTGGGAGAGGCGGTGGCGGAAATATCTTTCCAACTGAATTAGTCGCAGATGGTAGAATGCCTGTGCAACCGATAGAGTGGCAACTCAGTATCCAAGCAGTTGAAGGAATGATACAAACGCTTGAGCAAAAGATAAGACAGTTCTTTAATGTTATGCCTCTCGGTATGCCTGAAAACACGCCTCATGCTACGGCTACAGAAGTTGGATATAGACAAGCCGATGAAGAAAGACAATCAATAGCTGATTTATCGCGTGTTGCCAATGAGACACTAGGTGGACTAATGAGGTCTATCTTTGATGTTTTAAAGCATAGAGGTATTATTGATGTTAAAGATTATAATTATGAGTTTAAGTTTGATAGCCCAGCAGTAGATATTCAAGCTCAAGATGATACAAACAGAATACTTCAATTATCTGAATTATCAACTCAAATACTAGGTCAAGGTGCATCAAATATATATATGGACCAGCAAGCTACATTTAATGCTTTAGCTAAAAACATAAAAGTATCTAATAGTATTTTGAATACTCCAGATAAGGTTAAAGCTATAACAGATGAAATTAATAAGCAGGCAGAGCAAGCACAAGGTATGCAACAGCAAATGCAATCACAAGCACCATCGCCTGCTGACCCTATGAATCCAACGCAATTAGGTCAATCTACAGATGTATCAGGACTTGGTATTTAATATATGATATAATATTTATTATAGCTAGGTTCATTACCGAAAAGCGAATTATCACCGCCTGCTATATTTCAAAAAGATATAATAACAAGGATAAATGTTATGTTTAAATTTCTAAAAGATAAAGAAAAGCAAAAAGAATTTGCACAAGTTACATTTAATATATGTTGTGTTATTGCGTTTTTTGTATTTATTGGTACTATCCATATTAGTTTTTATTAACATATGAATATTTCATCGCTTAAAAAAGCAATATCTCAAAAGGAAAAACAACTTAACAATGATATTGGAGAGTTTAAGTTTTTTAAAGATAAGTTCTGCACATATAACGGTAAACCAATAATTCCATATAAATTAAGGTCTTATCAGCAGAAAGATTTAATTGATTTCAAATCAATGAAACAACCAAAGATGTATTTACATTATCCTAGGCGTAGTGGTAAAGACACTTGGTGCTTTCCTGTTCTATTAGATTATGCTTTGGAGAATGTAGGTAATTATGCTTATATATTACCTGATAGAGAGCAAGCTTCTAAAGTCATATGGCGTGGTATGATAATTGACAGATCTGATAATATAGAAAATCCAGAAGTATTTAGATTTTTGGATATGATACCAAGCGATATGATAGTCAAAAAGAATGACCAAGAAAAAATTATAACTTTAAAAAATGGCTCGGTAATATATTTAGGTGGTGCTACTAGGCCAGATTCATTGCGAGGTATTAACTTGCGTGGTGTAGTATTTTCAGAATTTGGATTTTATCGTAGTTATGATGTTTACCAAGTTTTACAACCAGTTATCACACAATCTAAAGCATGGGTTTTAATCAATACAACGCCGAATGACTATAATTTTAGTTGGAGATTATTTAAGTCATTACAATATGATGATAGGTGGATTACTAGATTAGAAACAGTAGAAACATTGGTTGATGAAAATAACAATAGATATATTACTGATAAAGATGTAGAAGATTGTAAAATAGATGGTAATATGCCCGATTATATGGTTAAGAGGGAGTTTTACTGTGAGCCTTCTCTAAATTCTGATTGTTTATATTATGCTCATGAAATGAAAGCAATAGATGATGAAGATAGAATATGTGATGTACAAATAAAGCATAATCTCCCTATACATTTTGCTTTTGACTTGGGTAGTGATGCTACCCCTATTATAGGGTTTCAGGTTGAATTAGGTGGGACAATAAGAGTTGTTTTCTATCATACTCCTACAACAGAAGTTTACACATATGGTTGGTACTATACCTTAATTAAAGAATATACTTTAAAAAATAATGCCATAATGGGTAAGTGTATATTGCCTCACGATTCTGTTAAAAGGCAAGTTGGCGAAACTACTATTAGTACAGCCAAGCAATCATTTAAGGATGCAGGTGCTGATGTAGTGGTACTTAAAAGATGTAATAATAAAGATGCTTTAATAAACTTATCTAAAGTATATTTAAATAAAGCAATCATAGACAAAAAAGCAACTCATCTAACTGATTCTTTATCGGCTTATAGTCGAGAATATAACGATAAGGATAAGATTTTTGGTAAAAAACCTAAACATGATTGGGCTTGTCATGCTTCTGATTGTTGGCAATATGTATCTCAATCTATAGAAGAGGGCAATTTATCTGTAAGAAAAGTTAATCAATCTTATAAATGGGGTGGATAATGAGAGTAATTACGGAAAATGATGCCGATTTTAAAGAATATTATTTAAAATGCTTAGATATTGAGTATTTTGATACAGCTTTATTAGGTGAAACTATACCAGACATAGGTAGCATTATTATTATTGATAATGAAATATTAGGTTTGGCAATATCTTACAAAGTATCTGAACTTGATGATATTACATGGTGGACAGTTGCGTGGGCTTGTAAGCGAAAGAACTCTAAACAAATACTAAAAGTAGCAAAAGATACCATTAAAAGACATCCACCACAATCTAGGTTAGTTTCATATATTATGACAAGACACGAAAAAGATTATTTATTTTACAAAGCCTCTCTATTTCTTTCAAAAGTTTTAGGTTTTAAAGTTATAAATAATAATGAAATATGTGATATCATAGAATATAGAGTTTAATATAAATTAAGTATATTATGTCAGCAAAAAACAAAGCTACTCAATCAGCTAGAAAATCTAATGACTTATTACAACAACAAGTTGATACTCAAAGATTAGAGCAACAACAAAAAAAAGCTCAATTATCAGAGCAAGAATTTAATATTATTAAAGAACAATCTGGTATGAATTGGAATGCTAATGCCCCTACAGGAATACAACCATTATGATTACATTTAAAGAATGTGAATTATTAGAAGTTGAACAATATATAACTCCAATATGCAATTTGAAAGAATTAAGTAATTTATATGCTATATACCAAAATGACATCTTAATTGGTACATTTGGTTATATTTATACTCGTGCATTAGATGTCGATAGAATTATGGACTTAACGGTTGTCATCGACCCACAATACAGAAATAAAGGTTTATTTTCTATTATAGGTAAAATGATTATAGAAAAGTTTATTGTTGATAGTAGAAATAATAAAGTTTGGATATTAACTAAAATGTTGAACAGAATAAGTAAATTATTTTCTAAACATTTTTCTTTTGTTAATTTAAGGAAAGATGATTACTACTTGTATCATAATACTAATGATAATGAGTTAGCTAAAGTATTTGCTTATGAAACAATTAAATTATTAAATAAAGTAAAAGAGGTGTAATATGGCTTTTATGGCAATGATGGCTGGTGGTGGTGGAATGGCTACCATGGCTACAATATCAGCAATTAGTACTGTAGCAGGGACAATAGCTAGTACAATGAGTGCTATATCATCTGCTCAAGCACAAGAATCAGCTATTAATACTCAAACTCTTGAAAATGAGTATAAAATAACTAAACAAAAAAATGTAGAAATGCAAAATCTACATTTGCAACTTGCTCAAAATCAAATGCGTATAGGTATGAGAGGGTTGAGTGCTCAATCACCAACATTTAATGCTATACAAACTAATGAATTTAATAATACAGCTAAGTCATTAGAGCAAGGAACAGTAGCTTTAAAGATAAACAGTTTAAATCAACAATCAAAAGTAGCTAGTCTGCATAGTCAGCTTCATTATGCAATTGCAGGATCTGCTTTTGGTTTAGGAGCTAACTTAGCTAATACTGGTACGATGTATGAAAATATAAACAACCGTATACCGAGTCGCAATAATAGATACCAATAATATATGAGGTAAAATAATGGAAAAAGATAATGTTTCAGATGAAATCAAATCTACTCAAGCTTATCAAAATGGTGAAGCTATTGGGGATATGTGTATATCACAATCACTACTACAGAAACAAATTAACTTGAGTGTAGAAATAAACAAAGCAAGTGGTTTAATGAATAAAAACTTTTCAGCTTTAGGTGGTTAATATGTCTTTTGAAACATTTAATAAAATAAAATCTATATTAAGTCCATCACAACCCATTGTATCTACTCCAAAAAAAGATAATAATATTATTGAGAGTTCTGCGGAACAGACAATACAATCAGAACAATTAGAAGCTAATGTAGATAGTAATAATGCTAAGGTAGACCAAAGTATTGCTAGTAGTATATCAAGTATATCTAAAGATGTGATGCAGATAGGTAGTGAGTATAATACCAACTTATATTACAATATATTAAATCAAGCTAATACATCTCATAAATTAACAAATGAATTTATTAAAGAAAGTAATGACCCAGTAGCAATATCTTCCGCATCATCTGCTAACTCTTCTCAATTACTAGGTTTAAAAAAAGCTTCTGAAAACTTAACTAAACCACAGCAAGATTCTATAAATAATATATTAGATTTATATAGCCAATCTGCTTTACAAAGTGCAACAGTTAAAAATTCAAATATTTATGCTACAAATACGCTGAATACTGTTAGTAATGGTTTAACCCCACAAATTAATAGTTGGGAAACTCAATTAGAGAATGAAAAAGACCCAAAAAAAGTAAAGGAAATATTTGATCACATAACAGATACTACGCAAAAACTAGACGATATAAGACCTCATCTTACTACTGATAAGCAAAGAACTCATTTGGATGGTATTGTTCATCAAATGACCGCTACAGCATTAAGATATCATCAAGAACAGCCAACTATACCTAGTTTAAATTTATCTGATGCCTTGTTAGAGTCTAGTTCACAAACTATTGATCATGCAAAAGCATACTCTAAAGGTATAGAGGACACTTTTTATGGTGGAGACCCTAGACATGTATCTGCAGATGGGGTGAAATCAAACTATAATTTTAACTCTGCCTATAATGCTAATATACAAACTAAAATATTAACAAATTCGTTAGGAAATTCTATGAATTTGTCACAAGACATAGATTTGATGAGAAACTCTAATGACCCAGTAGCTAAGCAAGTTGGAAATTTAGCATTTAATCTTAAAAAGAAAGGGCAAGCTGGCCAATTAGCATATATTATGAGTCCTCTAATCAAAGAATCAGCAGATAAATTAAGCAATGCTACAACACTAGAAGAAAGACAGCAATACCAAGTAGATTACCAGCAAAACCTTAAAACTTGGATGACTAATAGGCAATTACCTGATAGTGCTTATGACCCATTACCAGAAAAAGAGAAAAACTTTATGAATGGCTTTGCTAATATGGATAATAATGACCCTAGTATTTTACCTCAAATGAATGCTAATGCTAATCATATATATAAAATAAGCGGTGATACTCACAAAACTATATTTGGTGGCAGTTGGGATGCTAATGCTCTTAGGAATGTAAGATTCCTTGAAGAGGATAAACATAATAATTTGTCTAACCCATCTGATGGAATTAACTTAATAAAATCATACTCCCCTGATGTTCAAAAACAGATGAATAATGATAATATTTTATTTCAAGAAGAATCAGATAAGAGTAAAACAAAGTATAAAAATTCTAATGGCAATGATTCGGCAATAACCAATTCAGGTGATTTGCTTAAATATGTTGCTGGTAATGCTGTAAGTGGCTTTAATATTGATAAATTAACTACTTTAACAGGAAATAGTAGAGAAAGCTTAATCCGTTCAGCACAAACTCAAATATATTTAAAAATGAAAGATGGGCAAAATTTAGATAGTGCCATTAATGATGTTAAAAATAGTAATATGCAAATGTTGATTAACCATCCTGTATATTCAGGTAATACAAGTTCAGGAGGAAAGTTTTCCATTAATACTGATGTTGCAACTACTCATGGTTTATCAGATGTAAACCAAGGTTCATATAAATCAATTTTCGAAACATTAACTGATAATCTTTATAAAAAAGCTATTCCTAGCGATAATTTATTACCACCATTAAGTGGTAATGATAAAGTTACTCAAAAATATAATTCCGGACAAATGGCAGAAAGAAATGAAAAGTATTTAGGTGATAAAGATGATTCATACATTTATAGCTCTAATGGTAGGATGTATATAAGATATGGTAGCGGAATTACTAAACTTATAAATTCTCATGATATTGCTGTAGCTATTGATTCTACAGAATATATAACACAACGACAAGAAGCAAAAAAAACTTATTCAGAAAAAGGCATATTACCTGATTCTTCTTCAATTTGGATGTAATTATGGAAGATAACATAAAAGACAATAATTCAGAGTTAGATTTTAATCAAGAAGACAGTAATGTTATCGGTGATTATGACAAAACTAACTTTGATGAGGTTCAAAGAAGGTTAGAACCTAACCCATTACAAAGACAATTAGATATTCCACAACGAAATTACTATGGCGGAACTCAAACAGGTTTGCTTGGTAGTGTCGGCGGTGGTATTAAAAGTGGTTTAGCTTCAGCAGGACAAGATATTTACAATGATGTTAAATGGATTGGACAAAATGTTTTTGGTGTTGAGCCAGATGAAAGCGGTTTCAATTTTGGAGATAGAATGGAGCTAGCTAAAATGAATGTGGCTTCAACTCACCCAAGCGAAGCAGTTATGTTTGGCACTCAATTTTTAGGTATGGCGGGATTAGCTGTAGCTTCTGCTCCTATAACAGAGGGTATTGCAGGTGCAGTAGGTCTTGAAAGGGCTATAGCATCTACAGCTAGTACAATAGGTAAAGTGTTAGGAGAAAGAGCTAGTGCAGGTGCTGTGGTAGATAGTGTTATTACAGAGGCAAATATTTTAAATGAAGCTAATATTGCTAAAGCTGTTACAAGTCCATCTCAAGGTTTAATTAGAAGATTTGCTAGTTATAGCGTTCCTTTATTACCATTTGAAACAGGAGCTAATATCACTTTTAACTCTAAAGGTGAGGCACATATGGACACTGTTGGGTTTTTAAAAGACACAGCATTAAATAGTATACCTTTTGGAGTTGTTGAGGGTGTAGGAGCTTTGTATCGTTCTACTGTATCTGCTGGTAGTGAAGTTACTAAGTCAATGGATAGGATTAATCAAATACATAAAGATAATCCTAATATGGATAGAAAAACATCACCATTAAAAACAGATACTCCTTTACATACTATTAGAGAAGAGTCTCAACCATTTTTAAATGAAGAATCTCAAAATGCTAGTACGCCTGATGAATTAATATCTTCCTCTTTTACGAAAGAAGAGCATAAACAAATTATAGACAATGTTTTAAATAAAAATAATAAGCAATCACCTGCTAGTCTTCATGCTGATATAAGATTAACTAACGAAGCTAATATAGAATATCATAATGCACTAACAAATTATTTAGATAACACTTCTAAAAGAAAATTAACACAAGCTATATTATCTAAACATGGTGTAATTCATAACGGTAAAATAGTTAGTCTTGCTGACCCAGTATCACAAGCAGAGTTATCTACTAATATAAAAGAATTAAGAACATTTTTTGATAAAAGCGGGCAAAGAAAGGTATTATTAACAGAAGCTTATAGAAATTTACCATACAACCAAAAAGCAGATGAGTTAGTTAAAAAATTATTTAAAACACATTCTTATTTAAATACTGGAGCAAAAAAACTAATAGATAAAGAAGATGCCTTTATAGGTGAACCAGTTAAGGGTGGATCTCAAATTGTGCATGACTATCCATTGTGGTACATGGAGATTAAAAGAGGTACGGAAGACTTACAAAGCCTAAAAGAACTTAATGCTATGTATGATAGTGGTTCTAAGCATGGTGCATTTTTAAAGTCGTTACAAGATGCTGGAGACAAGAAGTGGACTGATGATTATAGAAAGGGATTATATAACAATATTGATGACGCTATAGATAATCACATGAGTTTAGGAGATGCTGAAAGTTTAATAGATGATTATAAAAATAATAGAGGTATATTTGCCAACAAAGAATTTACTGAACAAGAAAGTGCCTTACATGATGAGGTTATGAATTCTATTAAAAATGATGAGCATAAATTTTTTGACGATAATGACCAAAATGTATATTTTACTAAGGTTTTAAAGAAAATGCAGGCAAATAAAGAAGCTTCGGAAGCTTATTTTGCTTGTTTACTAGGATAAATGATATGAAGTGTGGACTAGAAGCTCAAAAATTAGGATTAGATGCTAACGAACAAAGTATATTGGAATCTGAAATAGATAGTGGTATAAAAAATAATGAAAAACTACAGTCTCTAATAAAAGAGAATAAAGTTGCTCAAGAACAATTATCTAGTCTAAGACTAGAAAAAAGGGAAAGAGCATTAGTTGATAAAGGAACTATAGAAAGTTATCAAGAAGCTATAAATTCTCAAAAAGATATTTTAGATAAAGAAGAGCTAAAACAGCTAAAAGAAGATAACAAACAACGAAGAGCTGAAAGGTCTGAAAAGATACAAGACTATAACCAATCTATTAGGTCTTTAATGAATGCTAAAAAGTCTTTATTTGAGAAACAAAAAGAACTTAAAGGTTTTATAAAAGATACTCAATCTAATATGGTGAAAAAATATATTAGAGGTAATGCTGATGGTGTTAGAAAATCATTAGTATTACAGCAAATAGCTGATGGTAAGTTATCTCTTAAAGATATATTTGACCCCGCATACCAAACCCCTAATTCTTTAATGTCAATTAAACAAAGGTTAAAAAATACTATTGGTGATAACACTAGAGATCTAGTTGAAAATGCGTTAAAAAATCCCAATGACTATAATGATGCAGGTGTTAAAGCCTTACATGATAATTTAATTACTAAAA
>Ga0233412_10000466_pt1 | contig 23608 bp, 25 predicted proteins | sample Na_anoxic_4_MG_FD_180667 | JGI IMG/M metagenome (GOLD analysis project Ga0233412, IMG submission 180667) | Seawater microbial communities from Saanich Inlet, British Columbia, Canada - Na_anoxic_4_MG | ecosystem: Environmental > Aquatic > Marine > Inlet | place: Canada: British Columbia...
GTATTAATTATGCAAACCATTTATGGAGATAATTTGTCCAATATTTATGGAGAAGATATACGCGATGTCCCTATCAAGCTCATAAAACTGATACGTCAGTTTTTATATATACTCAATCAATATATGGTGGAGTATATAGATATTACAGGTTATAATGTTATGTTAGATAACAATGAACATCTTTGGATGATCGATTTTGAACATGCCAAGTGTATAACAGAAACAGATATACCTAACCCCTTTTTACACTCTTTTATTAATGGAGAATTATCATGGAATCCGGAATTTAAATAGGACTATCTAGAAACGTTATGTTTACCTCTCTTCTTTCTAAGGTGTTTTCTTGATCTTACTTTTCTAGAGCGATGTTTTTTCATGTGGGTACGTCTCTTTTTTGAATGCCTCTTGGGTGCTGCGCCATGTTTTTTAACGTGGTCAAATAATTTCTCAAAAGTATTAGAATAATCCTCAAGCATTTTATTTGAATGGTATATACTGGGGGTATTGCCGCCTCCGCTAGTTATTTGCGCTGGGGTCTGGCTATTAGGGTTGGATATTTCAAAGTTGGGGGAGGGTGTTTGAGCCTGGGGAGAAGGGGTGAAATTCTTATGTTTATTGCTAAGATATGCTACTCTAACGAGGGACATAAATTCATAGGATCCTTGAAAAATAAACACAGATAAATCTTCAAGAGATAATTGCATAGATATAAAATCGATTAGGCGTTGTTCCGGTTTGAATAAGATGACTTGATTCATAAATATCTTTGGTTTATAGAAAGAACTACGGCGAATAGTAACGAGTAACTCGGGGAAAAAGATGAAATCAATCTCTTTATATAAGGTATTAACTTTTTTCGTTATATAATCATATAAGAAAGAGTTATATCCTTGTGAATGTTTGGGGTTAATGAGCACTGTTTTATTTAATACTAGGTATTTTAATAGGAGTTGTATAACTGCTTTATTAGTTTCAAAGGTAGCATCATTTGGAATAATTTCAATTAAATTTGGATTGGTTTTATCGATCGTAACGTTTGCCTCTGTTTTTAACGATTCTTCATTTTCGGGATCGGTAGCATAGGCCATGTTAATATCTACTATTTTGTTATAACTTACTCCTTCGCCACCAGGATGAGGTTTATTACCAAACCGGTCTTTATAAGAGATGATAGATAATGGTTGTGCGTTGTTTTCACCATCTTCGTCTTCGGGATCCACAAGTCCTTCGTCATATAAATCCGCATTACCATCATTAATATATTGGACGCCACCCATATAGTGATAATACCAATAGAAATATGGTAAATATAATAGTTCATTTTGTTGAACTTTGAGTTCATTTCGTCGTTGTTTAAAAATATCTCTCTTCACTGGATGGGTTGCTGGGTCTGCCATCAGGGTATTTAATTTGGTTACGCGCTGTTTAATCTCATCCGCCCTGTCTTTTTTAGTTTCATCTGATAACTGCATATAGGCGGTTAATTTTTCATCTGGTACTGCGGATTGTTCAACGAGGGATTTAAACATGATATATTCATGGGTTGTTTCAACGCATGGGAAAACGTCTTCTAAGAAATCGTAAAACTTTGGCTGCCTATCATTTGAAGCACCGGCACCAGTAGCGGTATCTTCGCTGGTAAGGCATTCGGGGTGGTCTATTAAAACCGTAGATTTCATTTTAAGCATATCATAATCATAGACTTCCACTAGCATTCGTTCATCATAATCTAAGGATAGCCATAAATATTCTACAGGTAATTGAATGACTCTAAGCCATGTTAATACACTTAGGGTGTTAAATACCAAAGATAACACTCTGTCATCTGCTTTCCCGGCATTTAGTGGTTTCTCCGCAGTGATTATCCATAATTGTAATAATTTATTTGCTGCAGACGAACTAGAAAAAAACATGGTTCCTCCCGAGGTTTCAAAATTATAAGGATCATACATGATACTTTCCGTCATTTTCCAATTGGATCGGGGATCTATCCACCAGCCTCTTGCCATATAATCCACATTATCTATATCAAAAATTCCTGGATAACTACGAATATTCATATCGCCGTCAATATATAATACTCCTCTCCCTGGACATAATTCTAATGCTTTTTGGATAAATTTAGGTTTAGCGTTAATGGCCAATTGATAACCGCCTTCTTCGGCAAATTCAGAATATTCTACAGCTAAATGATTGCATCCGTGGGTTTCGCAATCTTTTTTCCACTGGTCTATCATTTGTTCAAACTGTATGGGGGGTTTGTATTCAAGAAAGGATATTAAGCGATCAAATATGGAGGGTCCGCTACTTTTATCTTTCAAGGTAGATATCAGATTTTGTTGAAGAAGGGCCTTTTCGGATTGTTTTAGTCTAACAGATGCCAGGTCTTGATTTAATATTTCATCGCTTTGTCTTATGTTATTAGATCGGTCATTTAACACCTTTGCTTTTAAGGCATTATATTCGGTTTGTAGTTGATTTAATCGGATTAAATTCTCTTTATTTTGGATAAGCCCATCTATTAATATAGCGTATACATTTGTAAATAGCTCATCGGGTGTTTTTTGTTTTGGGGGAGTTTTCTTGGTTTGTGATTCATCCTTATAGAATAACATTCTACACGGGTCTTGTTTTTTTTGACCCACATTATAATGGTCACATACATTTCGCATATAATGGTTTACCATTTTACGTATCATATCCATAAGGCTTGGAAATTTAGTAGGGTCATCTTTTAAATTAGTAAAAATGGTATTTATTACCTCGTCTGGATCAGCCGCTCCGTCGTTTTTCACTTTTGCGGTCGTTGTATATATTAAATTCACCATAAATTTATTTACTTTTTTAATATAATCTTCATAAAAATCGCCACATGGTCGTGCCGTATTTCTATTTTTATTGTCGCGTCCCCACCAATAAGTTACTACCACAAACTTACTTAATGTATTCACTATTACGGGGACTCCATTATCTGGATTATTAGGTGACTTCTTAATATTATTAACTATGTTCGTAACTGTACGATGGGTTTCACTCGTTTCAGCCATATATATAGATAAAATATAATAAATTTAGTAATATTAATCTACAGGGCATTCATTTTCTTCATCATGTCTAATTTCTGTATGGTTTTTTCTAAATTAGATTTCGTTTTAGGATGTTGAAACAAATAATCCGTTTTAGGTGCTATCTGGTTCTTACTGATATTCTTGTATACTTTATGTAAGTTCTTTAGTACTCGTTCTACGGTGGATTTGGTGGTAGTATTAATGATATCTATTTGGAAGTTAGGTTGTTGGGTCACGAGTTCAATGGCGAAATATAGAATGAATTTGCGTTTTTTTTTAATGCTATAGTTATATTTAAGAGAGAATAATTCCATCAAGGTCGTTACTATTTTATTTTGTAGTGGTTCGGTAGATTCGTGTAGTAGTATTTCCCAAATAATCCATATACTATCTTTTTGAAATGTATTACTTACAGGAGCAAAGGTTCTAGACTCGCATTCTAGTGGTTCTTTTTTCCTCCTGCAGAGGGAATCAAACTCTATAAGCCATTCTATCCAATAACAACACTCCAATAAATTCATTTTATTCTGCACTTGATACACAAATTCATTAATAGCAATATATATTTCTTTAGGGTCATTCTCGCGAAATATCTCTCTACCATAATTCACATTCGGCGCCTTGAACTTATTCGACAAATTACTAATATTAAATTCATTTGCCTTATTTATTTTAATGGCCTCAAATCCCGGTCTCTTATTCGATAAACACAACACCACCACTATCTCTCCAAATAAAGTCCGTATCGCTGTATTATTTCTCATCGCTAACTCATTTCCAACATAACCGTTCGATACAATCTCTTTAAATTGATTAAATCGCATCATTAAATAAATAGGTAATTTAGGGTTGCCTAGGTGTATATATTTACTCATGACCAATAAAATGGTATCCCATAAGGTAATATAATGACCCGCACAAATGAGTTCGGCAGCCCAGTTACATGCAGCCTCTATTTTATTATTTAGGATGCATTTAACGAATTCTTTAATGACATCATTACGTTTAAATTTAGAAAAAGATTTACCATTAAAGTCCTTTTGGTATCGTATGTCATTAATATCCTCCATATAGTAGTGTATTAGAATACTTTTAATAGGTAATGTTTTAGAACATTGATGTAAAATGATAAATTTTTAAATCTCTCTTTTTTGTATGAGTAATATTGGTAAATTATGTTTGCTATTGATAGTGATATTATTATTTTTAAATATTAGTAGGTTTTTTATGCCACAAGTAGAGACCTTGGTGACTCGGAGAGATAATTACGAGTTATATGATAATGAGTCTATCTATGATCCCTTTTATGCGGAGGTATATGACCAATTATTATTCTCTCCCATAAAAAATACCTATGAGATAAATGAACTAAATAATTCCATAAAAATCCAACAGGTATTAGATATTGGTTGTGGTACGGGGCATCATTGTGGTGGATTAACTAAACTTGGCACCCAATGTATCGGTTTAGACAAATCGCCAGCAATGATAAAACAAGCGAAGGAATTATTTCCAAAGAATGAGTTTGTGGAGGGAGATGCGAATGTAGCAATGTCCTTTCAAGGCAGTCAGTTTGATACGGTTATGATTATGTATTTCACGGTGTATTATTTTAAGGAAAAGAGTGTATTATTTCAGAATTGTTACCATTGGTTGCAGCCGGGCGGTCATTTAGTAATTCATTTAGTAGATAAGGATATGTTTGATCCGATTGTGCCGTCAGGTAATCCTATTGATGCAGTATCGGTGCAGGATTTTGCCAAAAAGAGAATCTCTCGGAGTCGGGTTGCATTTAAGGAGTTTGATTATGTAGCAAATTATGGGGATGGAGGATTTAAGGAAAAATTCACATTCAAGGATGGTAAGGTTAGAGAGAATCATCATACCTTGTATATGGAGACACAACCAAAGATATTGTCTTATGCTAAAGCAATAGGGTTTAACATGATTAAAAAAATTAATTTATTTGAATGTGACTATAATAATCAATACTTGTATGTGTTACAAAAACCTAATTAAATTATTGGTGATAAACAATATATAAATGATAATTTATGTCGTAGGTATAATCCTTTCTCTCTATTTGCTTTTTTTTGCTTATATAAAATTATTTCACCGCTTCTGGTCTATTCAGCCTGTATTTCATGTGTATAATATCTATTATTGGTTGATATATAATGGCATTATCGCGATTGAACAGCATTCACCAACTAAATATTACGATTCAAAAGTTAAAACCATCCTATTTGAAGATTCCCCGATGGATCTCTCTGCCTTTTTACAAGAGCATTACTTAAATGACGAATCGATCCAATATAAACCAACCAAATCAAATATAGAACCCTATTTTAAAAATAATAAATCATCCCTCTATAGTCTGTATTATGCTGACATTGTGTCGGAAAAAATATCGACCGAAAAACAACTAGTAGCATGTATAACTGGTAGGAAGGTACGTGTATCCCTTTCTAAAGAGAGATTTACGTGCTACTATATAGACTATCTCTGTGTGCATAACCATTATAGAAAGCAAGGTATCGCACCAAAAATGATTCAGTCGCATGAATATAATCAACGCAAAGCCACTAATCATTCCATCTCTCTTTTTAAGCGGGAGGGACACCTTAATTTAATCGTCCCCCTAGTAACCTATTACACGTATGGATTTAATATTCATGGCTGGAATAAAACAGAATATCCTGTAACGATTGTTAAAGTAACCAAATTAATGATTAAGGCTGTATATGAATTAATAGATACATCACCATTTAAGGTAAAACTATGGATGGATGAGCATGTGATGTTAGATGTGTTAAAGGAAGATAATATCTATATATATGCGTTAATGGTAGATAATAGAATAGGTGGGTTATATTTTTTAAGGGATGGTAATACCTGGTATTATAAGAAGCGAACGATTGAATTATTTGGTTCTATTAATAATGGAATAGATAATATGTCGTTTGTGTCGGGGTTTGCTACAGTAATGCAGACAATTAGAAATAAATATAAATTTATATGGATAGAGAATCTCTCTCATAATCATATTATATTAGATAATATAATGTTAAAATACAAGTATGATACGGTATGTCCTATGGCATATTATTTTTATAATTATGTTACTAGGCCTTGTGGAGAGAAGGAAATTATCATTATTATTTAACGGACATATTTCCCTACTTTAGCGAAAGAATCAACGACATAGATAATAAAAACTCCTAAAAAGCAATATAGTACTAGTTCTTCAGTAACACTGCCATGTTTTATATCTTGCTGTTCTTCTAGAATGTGGATCATATAATTAATTTTTTTGGAGAGATCTTCGTTATCTTGTGTAGTAGTACTGTTATATGGGGGGATATATTGTTTATAGTAATCTTCGGAGTGATTCGTATTTATTTTTTGGTAGGTGGATTGAGTGACGGGGCGATCTTGTAGACTCTCTATGATTTTAGGGGATGATTCTGGAATCATAGGAGATTTTGAATCGGTATATAAGGATTTTGCGGACATAGGTTTAGGAGGTGCAACAAAATCGCTGAATAATGCATTATCTTCTGATTCGTCGTTTAAGAGCGTTAGTTCAGGTTGTATTTCTTTAGAGAGAACCGTTTTAAATTGGGCTTCAATCGATCCAGGTTCAATAGAATTTATTTCTGAAAATGCTAAAGTGGATGTCATACTTAAATAAAAGGGAGATAAAAATAAATAAAAGATACTGAAATTATTTTATTTTTATATAGTATATGAAAAATTTTATGAAGTTAAAAGTAAAAACTTGGGAATTAGTCGTAGTATGCATTATTTTAGCATGTGTGATTGTACGACCTGACTGGTTGATTCAATTAAACCAAAGCCTTATCGGTAAGGTCCTATTATTAGTTGCTTTAGTGGCTGCATCCCTTCATAAACCGTATATGGGATTATTGGTTCTTTTACTAATTGTTTCTTTAGGATATTATAGGGAAGGGCTGAAAGCAACATGTGATAGTTATAAGACCTCCGATTTATGCGAAGAAGAGCCACCAAAGTGCAAGTGGAACAACGGAACATGTGAAACCGAGTCTCCCCCTACCAATACCAATACTCAGGCTGAATTATCTAAATAAAGTATAAATACTTAATAAAATAATTTTACAGGATGGTATGTTAATTAAGGGTTACATAAAAATACAAGATACTTTAGGGTAAAACGTAAAAATTAGGGCAATAATAAAATGGTTAAATAAAGTATCTATATATATTATATGAATTTAACAACCGTTAAATCAGGTTTAAAGGCTTTAAATAACAATACCTATTTTGCTGGTATATTAATATTATTGTTAAATATAGGTTCGAAGTTTGTGACGATAGAATTAAGTCCAAACCAAGAAGCCTTTATTCGTAATAATATAGGCAGACAAATATTAATTTTTTCAATGGTGTGGGTAGGTACTAAAGATTTATATGTTTCGTTTGTATTGACTGGTATATTTTTGATATTGACAAACTTTTTATTAAACGAGAATAGTAATTTTTGTATTATACCAGAACATATGATACAACAGATAGACACTAATAATGATGGAGTTATAAGCGATGAAGAATTACAGATGGCAATGAAAGTATTAACGAAAGCCAAAAAACAAAAAGACCTTTTAGCAAAAAACAAAAAGACCTTTTAGCAAAAAACAAAAAGACCTTTTAGCAAAAAACAAAAAGACCTTTTAGCAAAAAACAAAAAGACCTTTTAGCAAAAAATTATAATCTAACTTAATATTATAATGGTTAAATCTCGCAAAAGACGCGGAAGTCGCGGAAGTCGTGCGCGTGGATCTTGGTGGCCATTTAAACGAAAATTCAGTTCTGGTTATCAAGCCGTAAAAGATAGGAGATGGTTAAAAAACAATCCTCTTCGTACGGGAAGCCCCGATGTATTACCGGTCCAGCAAATGATAAACTCCGAGGCAGCGTGGTTAGCGCGCACCCAGGGAAGACGCCGGGCAAGGGGTACTAACAGAAGTCATCGCCGTCGTTCCAAGTCTCATCGCCGTCGTAAGTCTCATCGCCGTCGTAAGTCTCATCGCCGTCGTTCTAAGTCTCATCGCCGTCGTTCTAAGTCTCATCGCCGTCGTTAAACATAGACTCATACATTGCATAAAACTCTGTAGCATAGGTTTCAGGAATATTAGCAAAATCAATTAATTGTTTATTTAATTGATATTGCACTAGCGCTTTCTTTTTTTCACATTGTTCCGAGAACAAGGTTGGATCGTCATAATATTTTTCGGCCGTTTTTTTTCCACATCTGTTAAAAATCCCCTTAATATTATCACTTTTATCTCCTAATACACATTTCATAAATAAGGATTTTTTAGGATTCTCGGTCTTAATCTCTCTAAACTGTAAATTATATATATGTACATTTGTATCTGTTATTTGTAAATAGTCATGATCATTCGCAATAATATAAAATTGGTCAACGGGGGTTTTTAATCGTTTAATAATTAGCGCTATACAATCATCCGCCTCCAGAAATGGGTGTTCTACCATTGGCTTTAGAAATAATGGTTCATTGTATACTAACCTAAAGAATGGTCCGGGATTTTTCATTGGTTCCGTTTCATACTTTCTGGTACCTTTATAGTGATCAAATAGTTCATTCCGCCAAATATTTTTTCTAGGGCAATCTTTCGCAATAATATAGATTGGATTTTTTATTTTTAGTTTTTTGGCAATATCCTCTAATTTATAAACAAACAATTTTTTAAATTTATCTACAAATTCGGGATTATCTATAGGAACCCCTAAAGGATCATCGGGATGAGACACTTTCCACCACTGAATTAACGCATAAAACCGATAAAAGATGTAGTAACTACCATCAATTAAGATATAAGTTCTTGCCATTTGGTATATTATAGCACGGTGTATTTATATTTCAATTATTTACTATTTGTATTAGATAATATTAATGCTCCTATGATTACTAAAAATATACCACCCCATCCTTGATATCCTAATTGTTCTTTAAATGCAATAGTGCTAACTAATGGTACGATTATAGCAGATAATGCGTCCCAATATACCTCTGATTTACCCATAGAGGTATATTCGTAAGTTTTGGCTAAAAGAAAAGTGCACAAACCATAACACACCCACGTAATATATGGTAGACTAATTTGCGGTAAAAATTGAAAGTGGTCAGTACGGTTAAAATTCACATATTTTACATCATAATAAACTTTTAGTAAATATAGACCGAATGCCTCTATACATGCTATTGTTAGTAACAATATACCAAGCATTGCGTTTTTTTGTGAAAGCATGTATATATATTACTTAGGTTTTTTTGTAGTCATAATCTTATGAATTAATTCCTTATCCTTAATTTTTTTTTTAAAGAGGGATTTATCTATGTTATAATTTACCTTTTTAGATTTAACGGTTAATTTGCGGCGTTTTAAGCGTTTTGTTAGGTTTAAGGTACTACTCGGTTTATTACATAGGGTAGGAGTAGTAAACAGATTTAAATTTAATAATTTAGATAATTCTATGCATGTATCGATCCCTCTAACACTATTACCGTGTTTGTCCAATCTCGGCGATACAACTCCTATTGCTAGTTTACCTGGAACGACTGCGATTATGCCTCCCCCGACCCCACTTTTACCCGGTAATCCAATATTACAAATCCAAGGTCCGGAATAATTATATAATCCACTAGACATCATGGTTGCTAATACAAAAGACGCGTGCTCATCCGATACAATTTGCTCATTCGTAAAAGGATTTCTACCACAATTAGCCAACGTGGATGCCATGACCGCTAATTCAGTAGAACTAACCATAACAGATCCCTGTCTGGTATAGATTTCTAAGGTATCATCTATATCTCCATAAAAACGCTTATGCGAATCTAATAAATGTGCTAAAGCATTATTGGTTTTGTTGGTTTTCTTTTCACTTAAATATAATTCTTCATTTATGTCCAATCGTCTTCCCGCAAATTTATTCATATTAGTGTATAATTTATTCCAATTATCATATTTATTTATACCAGTAATTAAACTCGTAGTGGCAATTGCCCCAGCATTCACAAATGGATTAATAGTAGACTCATGGTATTGGTTCATTATTTCAGATCCTAAGATAGAATTAAACGGTAAAAAACTTTGACTAACGCCTATTTTATCCATAATGGCGTCTTTACCATTTTCTTCTAATGCTAAACATAAGGTAAATACTTTAGCGATAGATTCTATTGCTATTTTGGTAGTCGTATCTCCTATTTCATAAATCTCTCCTTTAGCAGTAACAATAGTTATACCAAAAATATTGGGGTCGGCATTTTTTAAGTATGGAATATAATCGGCATTTTTACCTGTATCATTTTTTTTCACTTTGTGAAAGGCTAGTTTCAGTGCTTGAGTAATGATTTTAGCGTTTAAGTTTGTCATAATATTATAATATTATAATAAATTATATGGAAGAAATAATTAAGCAGTTTGTCATAGGAGGAGTATTCGTATCAGGTATTTCGTATGTAGGCAATTATGTGAATCCCGTATTAGCGGGGTTATTAGCCGGATTACCCATCGGATTACCTTCCACCTATTTTATACTAAATTCTGCGAAAGCAAAAGCCTATGTCTCTAATTTGGCGCTAACTACTATATTATTAACTTTCGTTACCTGTATGTATTACTATTTATATGTACACTCCGGAAACATGTCAAAAAATATGGGGATAGCCTTTAGTATGTCTATATGGTTAATTGGTGTAGTACTTATTTGGCAACTAAGAGATACCAAGTAGGTACAGAGGTTATATAAACTATTGTATATACATTTATATAAATGTATATGCATACTATACCTTAAATGCTACCAGCAGACGAGATAGATAATATATCCTTTATATCGTGTGATTCTACCGAAGATATGTGCATGATATGTTTTACGAATACATATAGTATACACGACCTGACGTGCTGTAACAAAAACATATGTACTAATTGTGTCACTAACTGGATGAAAAAACAACCGGTCCAAGATTGTTTATGTGTGTTTTGTAAAAAGCCTAATTATATATTTAAGAATACTTATATTGATTTGGATGAAGAGGATGAAATACATAACCCATCATGTACTTTACTATTCTTAGCCATTATAATATTATTATGTGTGACTGGCATCTATTTTTATTCGTTTCATACTTAATCTGGATTCAACACAACTATCCTCGTAGAAGAGCTTATTAATAACGCAGTAGATAATCCTGACACCTATGTTTTACTTTTGTTGTCGTCAATCATAGTGTTATGCAAATTATTATAGCAGATTTAAGTAGTTCCATTTTTCAAAAAATCTTATAAATATTATCATAGATTATTATATATATAATCACTATTTGAGGTGTCAGATATTGTTAGATTTGATATTTGTAATAGATTAGGTTGATCCGGCTCAGCATTGTGGCCGAGATAAACATCTTTGTTCATCTCGGGCACAATAGGGTTAACTATCCATTCCACAGGTGTTGGGAAATTATCCTGTCTCCATACACTTACAGCTAATGTAACTTTACACCTATTTATAGATTTCACAAAAGTTTCAATACATGTAGCGGTTGGCGCGTACTCATTGCTAAAATTGCTTCCATCATATAATGGCCACCTCTTGCCGTTCTGTATTAGGGTAGTTTGTAATCCGTATGAATTATCTATCTTAGCCTCTAACTTAAATTGTTTAGTTGAATCTATATTATATTGGTTCGTAGAGCTATTAGGGCCATATGAAGGTGTGTTTGTTGTTTCGGATCCACTGCCTGAACTAACCATCCTTGCTTGATAACCATCTGTATCTTCTGGATGAGCACATTTCTGTTCTTGTGGATTACAAATATGTAAAGTTGAAGTTGCACCCCAATTATTAAATTCTAATAAATCTATTTCTAAACAATGATTGTTAGCAGTATCACAATAATGGTGTTGAAAATAGCCATTTAGTGGAGAATCACCCTCAAGATGAAAGGTATTAGGAATTACAAAATAAATTGCACCAATATAATTATTTCCTAAATTATTCATAGATACATCAATAGTAATAGTCTTCCCTAATAAGTCAAACGCTGCAAAATCTAAAGGGGTGCTAGTCAAGCGTGTATTATAATGCGGTTGAAACACAAATGGTTTTACTACAAATGCTAATTGCATCTCAAACCCAATCGTAATATTTGATGTATCATTAGTAATATGTGTGAAATTATTCGATTCAGCCTTCGGTATACTAGTTGCTAATATTAATAGATATTTTGGAATATTCTTAAATGTTAATTTAAAATTACCTAAAAAGAAACCTGATATATACCCTCCGCCCCCATCTCCACCTCCACCAGTCCAACATTCACCTTTGTCGTCCCACTGACAAATACCTTTCTTTATATTAAAGGATTCCTTATATATCTGTCCTGATGATGCATGTACTATATTATTATTATTAGGAGTATATTTATAGGGTGCAGGCGAATAATTTGATAGGCACGGATTGTATGCATCTCCTATTTTACAAGCAGTCTGACTATATATATGTAATGTTTTATCCATATAAGTAATTGTTTCTAAGTAGCTTACCTGTTTTATGTTTACTGGAATATGTGTTATTTTATCCAAAAATTGTAAATTAGAATTTAAACAGTTTTCTGTAATATAACCATTTACTATAACTGGTTTATTATCGGTAATAATAATCGTAAATGTTTCATTATCTATTAAATGTGTCGTATAAGGTTCTAAAAGATATTTATCTTCTTCCATAATATATATATACAGAATATATATATATATCCTGTATAATGCCACTAAAAAAGAACCAAATTAAGCCTCTTCATAATGATTTGGTAACTATTCTACACTATTTACATCCTACAAGGCGTATGCGTCTAAAACGACGTATTCGGTTACAATTAAATCCCTATAGCACCTATAGACAAACCCATCGCATTAATACGGCAACCCGTTATGTTTATAAAAAGGTAGATAAGTATTTGCGCGTCTAAAGTAGATAGGGGGTGTGTTTTTTTTAATATCTATATATATATAATATAATGCGTATGCCAATATATTATACTACGTCTGCGCAACATTAGCAAACTGCAAAATACCATCGCCTCAAATAGAACATAATTGTTATACAAAAGAATTATGGCATGCCGAGAAACAACCGTGGTGTTGTAGTAATATGAATTTAGGATGTTCAACCGAGAACGCATCTTAACGTTTTCGGCTCTTTTTCTTAGATTTACGCTTCTTTCGGGGTTTTCGGCCTTTTTTAGATTTTTTACGCGACCGCTTTGCGGTGGTACCTTTAACCGCTTGCATTTTGGTAGGATGTTTACCGCTTTTTATTAAATCCCATACTTTTTTCGCTAAAGGTAATGCCGTTTTCATAGAGGTTCCTTTGCCTGCTTTTTTTAACTCATCCTTCACTGTATTCAACCACGTAGTTGCCGTTTTTGTCATATATATATATATCCGATATATTTTAATTTTTCTCAGTTGCTAAATATCTAAACTCACGGTATTTTTATCCGATTTTTGTCTCCGCTTCGTTCTTTTTGGGGGATTGTGATTCTCCAACTCTTTTAATTCCGAAATACTTACGGTACTACTATTGTCTTTGGGTAATTCGATGGTTTTGCTTTTCAGTCCTGATAGCAGATCTGATATATCTGATGGTCCCTTCATTTCTGGTCTGGACATTCGCGAAGTCTTCATTGGAGGGTCTGCCGGGGCTCCGGTTTGATGGATACTAATGCCTTCATCCACTATCCCTCTACTAAATCCGATATCAGGTCGTCTCGCAGGAGGAGGTATAGAATTGTATCCATGTGTTCTAACGGCTGGAGGAGGTGGTCCGTGGTTATCCATGACATCATTCATAAAATTCCCAAACTGAGGATGACTCTCTCCCATATGAGAGGCGGCGGCCTGTGTAAATTGCTGCATTAATTCCGGATTCTGTTTCATAATATCATCCATACCGGGCATCGCAGACTTGAACATGGAATTGGTCATATGAACCATAATAGCACTACCACCTAATTGGAAAAGTAATTTAAGTTCAGGGGCAAGACTGGCTTTCGATTTATATTTTTCGTGTAATTCGCCAAATATTTCGTCATAGTCATCAATATTTTCGTTCATTTGTTCTCCCCAGCCATCGAGTTTCACGTCAAATGGGTCAAACCGGTTATTTAGGAATTCAAGCCCGGTTACTGCGGCCATGAGCATTTTGCCTTGGAATTTAACGGCATTGCTTTTTTCTTTTTCGGAAACATGGGACATATATTCGCCTTGCATTTCAAGTAGGGAGGACTCCATGGTGTATTTCTTGGAGAGATGGACCCCCTTTTTTTCTAATGCTTCTAATTTGCGTAGGCATTTGAATTTCTCTTGGACCATTTCTTCCGGTTTCATTTTATGTTCTGGTTCCGGTGTAAAATCATTGCCGATAGGAATATCTTTAAATTTATTATAGCCATCCCAGGTGGTTTGTTTGATTGGTTCATTAATGGTTACTGACGGCATAACGGGTATAGTTGCCGGAGCATCACTGGGAGATTTAGTAATGTGTTCGATTTTATCAGAAAATAGGGATGATTGCATCGTTTTCAGATTGCCTTTAGGGGTAGATAGGTCATTTAATTCTTTTTCTAGTTTATTAAGATCGTCTAAATTAATGTCGGTATTCGTTTTATTTTTATCAGGTAGTTTTTTTTCATTCATTAATAGTTCTATGCCCGGTCCTAAGGAGTCTTTCTTGGAGTCTACTGTAATTGTATCTAATTTGATTGGGGTGATATCCATTATGTAATACTTATATGATATAATTTTAAGTATTACGTAAAAGAGAATTAATATATGCGTAAGAAAGGCCTTGTAACAAACAATCGGCTAAATCGTCTTTTTTGTTATTAGAAATAAAAATATCGTACCAGGTAGGTTGGTGCGTTTTAATTAAATTGGTGGTAATATCTATTGCTGCGGCTTTTCTCTCTTTATAGGTAGTTTTTTTGGTAATAAAATGTTTTAGTTTGCTAACGGAGGAAACAAATACGATACTAGGAATATGTTTCATAATAAAATATTGGGATATCATACCTTGAATGGTTTTCATGCGAGTTGCTATTTTGCCCATTTGATTTTCAATAAGTACGATATCGATGGATTGATTTGCAAAGAGTATATCAAAATGATGCATGATGTTTCTTCCTAATAGTATTAGATTGATATTATTTGCGTTGATAGGTTTAATCGGGGTACAAAATAGTTGTTTTATGGTTTGGGTTAAGTTGCGTTTATTTGGTTTGGAACACTCCTCTACTTTATATTTTTTTGCTAATATAACTAATTCATCTAGAGAGAGCTGCTTTATATTCATTATTTTTTTGGTAGGAATCTTGAGATTATTCTCTTTGGCGTGGGGTTTACAATACATCTTATTATCCCAACTATATTCGGGGGGACTATCGCACAGACTACACTTATTAGTGGTGCTAATGTCAATAATTTTCCATAAAATGATATTATAGTTATTATCTATAATATCAATAAAACAAAATGCTAAATGTTTAATTCCTACATCAATACTTAATACTCTCATATAAGTATACTTTAATTCGCTCTTTTAAATGATAATAGAACATCTTGATCTAATGCTGGCACACTCATGCGAGATTCCATCGTTTCTTTAGAGAGATATATCTCTTTAAGGTCGCTCGTTTCATATCCAACCGGTTTCTCTTGTCCCCCATTAAATAAAAAGGGAATATTTGTAATTGTACCAGTATTATAAAAGGGACATGCACTACATTCGTCACATGCCATTAGTTGGTTCGCTTCTATTAGTTTGCTGGAATTTTCCTGCAAATATTTTCTATAATTCCAGTTTGTAGTTATATGCTGTTTCTCTCGTATATTCTCATTAATCATTGCCTCGGGTCTAAGATCTGTAAAATTTCTACCATCATTCATAAAGGGAGGGTAATTGTTATACTGATTATTACTTCCATTATAACATGCCATGTGTATTATACTGAGAAAAAGTTTTAATACTAATTAGTTTTTTTTAACAGATTAATTAATTCTTGTTTTTTTAAACTGCTTATTGTCTTGTCGGTTTCTATCTTTTTATCCTGCACTAATTTTCTTAAATCTGGTACCTTCATTCCTTTATAATTAGGAGAACCGGGCTCAGCGTCATCCTCTTCTCCATCCGTGTCATCATCCTCCGTGTCGTCATCCTCCGTATCATCCTCCACCGACATCGTCGCCTCTTCCTTAGACCCCACACCTACGTCCTCCACAACATTCTCCTCTGCTAATAAATCGGTAACATCTAATATTTTATTCATATCCGTATTATTAAAGTTAAATACTTGTAACATATGTTCTTTTAAAGGTTCGTTTTCAATGTCTACAATTTTCACATTAGGAAACGGACAACATACGTTATCATCAGAGCATTCCGAGTCGGAATCGGATTCCGTATCTGAATCGGATAATATAACGGCTGGTCTGGTATCAGACGTGTTAGGGGGGGAGTTGGGTTTATTGCTACCACCATCATAATTCTGCCTTAATGTTTCGACCGAAGTAGCTAATGTTTGGCTTAATTGGAATATTGCGGCAAACTTTTGTTCTAATGTCTTTAGTTGCTTTTTAAACAAATATACTACTAAACCAATTAATAAAAAGGTAACACTAATACTTAATACAAAACCACATCCTTCTAGTCCGAACATTTAATTATCGTAGATATTTTATTAACCAGGTATAAACGAATTGGAGAGATTATCTTTGGTTTTAGATATAATATGTTTGGGATAATTGAGTTGTTCTAAAACATGGACCCCGCCTTTTATAGTAGATATACCTTCGTTGAGTAAATAAGTATACACAATAGAATCGTCTTTTTTGATAATCTTCATATTATAATTTTTGGTATTGGTCTCCGTTAGTTTATTGCATAATTCTATATAGTGAGTCGTAATCATAAACGAAACATTCTTTTGTTGTGATAAATGGGATAAAAAAGCCTGAGCGCTAGCAACAGCCTCATAAGGATTGGTCCCTGAATATAATTCATCAAAAATACAAAATGTCGTTTCGGTCGGTTTAGTGTCTTTTATATTATCTAAAATTTCTTTACATCGCCTCGCTTCCGCCTGAAATAAACTATCCCGGTTAGATGTATCTGGAATATTTAAATAACAATGGATATAGGTATATGGATTAATAGCGGCTGTTTTATAAAACCCATAACCGATTTGCTGGCTTAATATAATATTGATTAGCGTACTTTTCAAAAAGGTAGTTTTGCCTGATGCGTTAGGACCGGTTATAACAAAGTTATGAGTGAGTTTATTAGTATTTTTTACGCAGTTGGTACTATCTAATAGTGCGTAATAGTTGTCTACGATTTTATTATTCCGCTTTCTATAAGTGCATTTATTAATCGATTTGTTTTTAATTAATGATTGAAGCCCTGTAATATTATCAAGATACCCGTGAAACGATAACGCATACTCTAGTGTATCATGTATAGCCTTATCATTATATAACTGATAAAATAGTTTCATATGTTCCCCTAAAGAAACCAATGTAATAGTATTATTTTGGAGGAGACTGTTTAGGGTTATTAATTTATCTCTATGGCTGGTTAATTCATTATTAAATAGCATATACGTGGTATATTTCTTAGAAACCGTTAAATAAGCATTTATTTTAGAGATGGTATCTTCCGAAAAGTCTTTTAATGTATTCAATAATTTTTTAATAGATTGGGTATTTTGATAGAACTGATAGGTAGATTTAATATTTTGATATATTTGAAATAAATAAATCAATAATGATCCAACGATATAACATCGCTGTTTAGAAGTAGCCGTTCTAAATTCCAATAACTTACCTAATGGGTGTTTCGTTAATATATGTTTTAGCATTACATAATATTGTTCTAATGTTAGTGACGGATTTCTTATCTTTAACAGTATAAATGGCACAATACATAAAATAATGGGGAGTATGATTGTCATAATTGGCGATACTATCGTATTTATACCTGATAACTGCAGAAACAATGAGTTGTTATTTAAAAACTTTAACTGCTCCCAATCTAAGTAATTAAATTTTTCTAAAAAATTCGTCTGTTCCTTAAATGCCGCCCATTCCGTTGTTACTGTATCTAATTGTTTATAGGGGGACAGGTTTAGGGTTTTATATAATGATTGAGAGTGTGTTAAAAACCGTTTATCATGTGAGTATGATTGTTTCCATGAATCCAGTAGTTTCGTTCCCATAATGGTTTTTGGATTAAACAATTTAAGATAAACAGAGTTGGTTCCCTCTAGATTAATATCGGTAATGGTATCTTTGTTTATTGATTTTGTTTTATCATTATAATGAATCGGTAGTTTAAAGATGCTCATTTATAGAGGACAATATAATATTAATATTATAATATTACGCTAATTCAACAAATTCGGCGGGCAGTTCTTTAATATCGGTATTGTAGTAGGTTTCTACCTCACGCAACATAATGGAATCATAGTTAGTGATGAAATTTATCCCTGCTCCTTTACGACCCCATCGCCCACTGCGACCAATACGATGAAGATAGGTATGTTTATCTTTCGGAAAATCATAATTAACAACGATACTTACTTGTTGAATGTCTATACCCCTAGAGGTTAAATCGGTCGATATTAATATCCTACTTGACCCCGTCTTAAAATTATGATATGCCTCTTTTCTCTCCTCCCCGGACATTTTACTATGAATGCAAATCACCGGAAAATCATCATGGGTCATTCTATCATATAAATAATCTACCGTTCTTACCGAATTACAATAAATAATACATTGTGATACTGCCAACCGCTCATAAATATCTTTTAACGTATCATACTTTAACCTTTGATCTTCTAATGCTATATAATATTGACTAATTCCCTCTAACGTTAACATATCCGCTTTAACTAATATCATTTCAGGTTCGGTATCAAATAAATGGTTTAAATCCCCCGCATTATGCATTGTCGCGCTAAATAAACATAACTGCTTGTATTTTATAATAGAAAAGATACGGTTCATCTCTCGTTCAAAGTCGGGTGAAAATAATACATCTAATTCATCACATACTACCGTGTTAATATTATGCATTATTTTCTTATCTTCAAGCATATGGAGAAGGCGACCCGGAGTACCGCATATTATATGCGGGGTATTTCTATTCAAATAATATACATCTTTGTTAATTTGTTCTCCTCCCACACATAAATGAACCTTAATACCTGGCATATATTTAGAAATTTCCTTATAAATAGAGGATATTTGTGTAATCAACTCTCTCGTTGGCGCAATAACCAGAATTTGTGTTTTATTTTTGGTTACCTCTAAATTATTTAGTGTACCGATTACAAATGCTCCCGTTTTTCCTGTGCCTGATTGTGCTTGAGCAATAATATTATCTCCTTTAGAAATTTTACTAATAGATTGTTCTTGTATGGGACTCGGTGTCTCAAATCCTATGCTCATTATTCCCCTAAGTAAATCCTCTTTTATATCTCCTATATTGTCCCAAGAATTCATAAGATAAACTTATGATGTATTATTTATATTAATATAAACATTTATGTAATATTTATAGTATGCTTTACTCGTTAGCAGATATTTATGCAATAAAACGGACACTGTCTACTAATAATATATCGGATGACGTAAACCAGACAATTAATAATTTAAATAATATCATTAGTAATAGAAATTATAAGCTAACGCCGAATTTTAAGACGGTGGTAAAAAAAGTAAAAAAGCCGGATAATATCATGAATGAGTTGCGTTTAAATATGAATAAAATGAGTGTAAAGAATTACCGTCGTCAATATGAAAAGATGCAGGTATCTTTAAGGGAATTAAAGATTGATGCTAAAGAGAGGGATGAATGTGCTATTATGTTGTTTGAGTTAGCGAGTGCTAATTTATTTTTTTCGGAATTATATGCTGATTTATATAATAAATTGTATACGGAGTTTGAGTTTTTGAGAGAACCACTAACCAATTCATTAAAGACATTTATAGCGTCCTATAAAAACATAGAAAATATGTCGGATGCTAAAAATTATGATATGTTTTGTGACATCATTAAAAATAATACAAAACGTATCGCTTTATTGACGTTTATTATCTATTTAATGAAATTTAATATAGTAGATGGAGATATGATTATGGAGTTGACGTTATATTTAGTAGATAATATAGAACAATTATTATCAACGGGTGAATCCGACCAGATAGAGCAGTTGTCTGAAAATTTGTCGGTAATAATTAAATTAACTGGCTTACAGATATTATCGAGGGGTGATGGTAAATTAGTAAAAACCCATATAGAAAGGCTGGCAAGTGCAAAGCCTACTGATTACAAAGGATTAACCTTTAAAACCATTTTTAAATATATGGATATGAAAGATATTATAAAAAAGGATAAAAAAATAATATTATAAATTAGTATGGTGCTATCTAAATTAAATCCCGAGGTTGACTATCCAGATAATCCAGAGTTAAATAAATCGGACAAAAATATGAAAACTCAAGCATGGTATTATAATTTAGATAATAATAATATTATTATTGCTTTGGGTCGCGAATGGATACAAGAGGATGATCTCGTTACCGTGCCTATTTACTTGATTAGCCCCGAGGATGATACTGTAATAAAACAAATAGGATTGTTTGAAATGACTCATGAAACGTATTATGCGAATTTAGAAACTGATGACGATGGAGATGAAATATTAAATATTAATAAATTAGATGAACCATTAATATATAATAGAGGACAAGTTATGTCTTCTCCTGACGTGGTTTCTCCATTAGTTTCTCCCGTGGTTTCTCCATTATCTTCCCCAGTGGGTTCTCCAGTAGTTTCTCCATTATCTTCCCCCGTGCCCTCTTCCCTCCCAGAGCAAACGGAAGAAATGAGTAAATCCGAATATATAAATAACCCTTCAGGTGCATGGATTAATAAGTATTTAAAAACCTCACACTTTAAAATAGAAGATGTAAATGGAGATGGTAATTGTTTCTTTTATGTAGTAAGGGATGCAATGAAAACGGTTGGTAAAACTTATACGATACCCGAATTACGTCAAATGCTTTTAGAGTATAAAAATTTAGAGGCCAGTTATAATAATGCTAGAGAAATAATAGCAGATAATTTAAAGGAAATTGAGATAAGTAAAAAGAAGTATAAAGAATGTACGGAAAAGTTAAAAAATAAGCAGGTAAAAACAAAGACAGATACGGAAAGGTATATGAAAGAGTGTGAAACTATACAAGAGGATGTTAATAATGCGAAAGAAATCTTAAGAGAACTAAATGCTACAAAACTTAAAGATCTAGATACATTTGAAAAATATAAAGAATATGTTACCACGAAAGAGTGTTGGGCAGCAGAATGGTCTATAAGACAAATAGAACAGTCCTTAAATATTAAAGTAATTATATTTAGTAATGAGCAATATAAACATCTAATGGAAAAGGGGGAAGAGAATAGAACCGATCCGGTTATACTGTGCACGCAATCGGAAGTAACTAAACCTGATTTTTATATTTTAGCTAATTATATTAATGACGAACATTATCAACTGGTTTATTTCAAAAATACTTTGGCGTTTAAGTTTAATCAGTTGCCATATATGTTAAGAAGTAAACTGGTAGAGAGATGTATGATTGGGGATGAATCCGCTGGGTGGAATAAGATTGAGGATTTAAAAGAATTTAAACTAGAAATACAAAAGAAACCGTCTATCCCAGTAGAAAAGGTGGAGAAGCCAAAAACTAAAACCCCCCCTAAGAAGGTGCCTCCTAGTAAAACGAAGAAACAGTCTCCCACGCCAAAAAAACAAACAAAGAAAAATAAGGATAAGGATAATATATGTCACAAATTACCGGAGATAGAGTGCAACAAACTGGTAGAGGAGTGCACTTATCGAAAGGGCAAGGTAAGACAATACTGTGCTAAAAGACAAGCAAAAAAATAAAAACATATAATATGAAACCATCCCCCAAATTAAGGAACCTAGTACATAAATTCACTAGAGAGATAAAACATGCTTATAAGAAATCCTTAACCCATATAAAACATAACTCCATAACAAGCCAAAAGATACATTTACTATCTCAACTAGATTTAAGTGATATAAAAAGCAATCCGTTTCTGGATGTAACTATTCAACAGCATATTATTAATAATAGCAACTATAGCAAACAATTAGTAATAGACAAGGTAATAATCACCATCGTGGATGAACATCCTATATCAGATATCTATTTTCATTATATATCCGTCTGGTTACATTTTATACTACCATATGCAGATAAGTCATGTGTAAAACCCCTACATATTAATCTATTTCTAACCCCCTTTAAGAAATTGCTACCTGCTAAAGAGCAAATCATAGGACCCTATAATGTAAATAGCGGTTCTACTCGTGTATGTACGGCGAATTCATCATCCATCCTTATTTGGCGCAAAGAAGAATGGTTTAAAGTGTTAATACATGAATCTTTCCATTATTTTCAACTGGATAAATATCAGTCCTCACCTGGTGCACCCGAAATGAAAAAACTATTTCATATCGAGTCGGATTTTTTAATGGGCGAAGTATATAGCGAAACATGGGCAACCATTTTACATTCTATATTTTATGCGTTCTATAAAAAACAAAATATCTGGAATATTTTACAACTAGAGAGAATGCACTCCATAAAACAAACCGTTCATATTCTACAACATATGGACCTTACCTACCACAATATTATTTCTCAACATACCAATAAATATAAAGAACAAACTAACGTATTTTGCTACTATATTGGCAAAATGATTTGTATCTATCATCTTAAACCTTTCATTAAATGGTGCCCTACCCTTACCTGTAATAAACCCATCCATTTATTCATTCAAAAGTATTTCAATAATACGACCTTATTAAATGAATTACGTAAGGTAAAACAAGTACCCTTTTCTCTAAAAATGTGCCATTCAAGTCTAGATATTTAATTTTTATATATTATAATATTTTTTATATATTATAATATTCATTATACGTTATTTTTTAAAAAATAGCAGTCACTTCCTGTCCCGCCTTTAGAAAATGAGGACTCATGAATTTCTGAAGATTAAAATAGGTGAGTTCATCTGACTTCTGTACCTTGAGAAGCGTCTGAAGCGCCTTGTCAGCATTGATAATTCGTCCATTCTTAGCATCTTGCAGTTTATGCTCGCGAATATATTTATTAATCTCACGAGTCACCTCAGTGCGAGCAATCTCACTCTTATGAGGCACCTTCAAAAAATCAGCCAATTCCATACTAATAAGCGTAGGCTTCACAAAACCGCTAGGCTTTCTATTACTCTTTTGCTTTTTTTTTTTATTCATTTTCTGTGCGGCTTTCAGTTCCTTAGTCATAGACTTTTCTAATACCCTA
>Ga0233412_10000469_pt1 | contig 23522 bp, 22 predicted proteins | sample Na_anoxic_4_MG_FD_180667 | JGI IMG/M metagenome (GOLD analysis project Ga0233412, IMG submission 180667) | Seawater microbial communities from Saanich Inlet, British Columbia, Canada - Na_anoxic_4_MG | ecosystem: Environmental > Aquatic > Marine > Inlet | place: Canada: British Columbia...
GAAAATGTGAAGTTATTTTTGCGCGAGCCCTAAGTCTGAGGGTTTCATAATAATCTCTGATCATCTGGGTACTTACCTCCCTTCAGTATGATATCACCTTCATTAACACCAATATCATTAGCAATAACGTGACACTTTGTTTTTAACAGGAAGAATATGGGACGTCTTTCACTGGAAAGAGCCTCATAATTTCCCTGGCCCTTACTTATTATGAATTTCGAATTGTCATATAATTCCTTGAATTCTGAACTGCATGTATTAAGGATGGTCCCGGGCGCATCAGTACCAGAGGATAATATGGTCGCAACTTTATCAATCCCTGCCTGCACAGCATCTTCATAGATAGCATCATTTATAATTGGCATATCTCTTACGATGTATTTTACGGGCTTTTTCATCTCCTCTATCAATATTCTGTCAAAGACACATTCCCCCGCATTGTCCCCAATATACAAGACTTCACGGGCTTCATCTAAACCGTCTTTAAATCTACCATAATCGCATATTGCAAAAGCCTTCGCAAGGGCTTCGTCTATCTCGTTTTCTAAATCGAAGTTCCAACTTGCACCAAAGTCTATTACGTTTCCAGCAATCGCAATTCTTATTGCTGTAAGGAGTCTGTCCCTGGATCTTTCAATCTGGTCTTTCAAAGAGGGATATAATAACAGAGCTTTTTTGGTGCTTTCTCTTTTTATTTCTCTATATGGATCCGGATTTCCAGTAATTTCACTGATTTTACGATAGATCAGTCTTCCGCTTTCCGGCGGAGTGTTTTTAAGAGGGATGTCTTTGAGCATCATCCCCACTTCATCTAAAACCATTTTTATCTTTTTTTCATCATCTGTTGATAGACGCGCTGCGCGAAGCGCTTGGTTTATGAAACAGGGAAAGCAATCAAGATATGTTTTCATTCTTTATTATCTTATTACTCCGGCAATTAAATACCTCAATATTGTCATTCCGGCGAAAGCCGGAATCCAGGTGGGTACTGGATGCCGGATCAAGTCCGGCATGACGGAGTTAGACTATCTAATTGCCAGGTTAATATTTAGGGTAATAGTTTAGTTTTTTGAAAAATTAATAGTGATCAGATGTCGATGCTGGTCTGTTTTCAAAGAGCAAAAATATTACCTGTTCTTAAGTTCTGCCAGTTCATTCTTCTTTTCCTCAATACTTGTTTCTAATTCCTCAATCAAAAGTATCTGATGAGGTCGAACTGAATGAGCAGGAAGCGCTTCTTCTCGATCCTTTAATCTTTCCTCGAGGTCCTTTATCTCTTTTTTTAGCTTTTCTTCTTTATCCATAATCAATAACAGTAGAAGTTCAACCGTCTATTTTTTTGACAGGATTAACCCTCTTCCTCTAAAATAAATCTTCTCCCCTTGTTTTATCTATCTTCATCCAGATCCTGTATAATTTCTCGCCGCCTTTCTCAAAGCATTTGTACCCTGTTGAATCAACATCTTCTACAATAACTTCTCCTAACTCTTTGCATTGTTCCAACCAGTTCTTAAAGTGCTGTCCGCCGCCAAAATAGGCCTTCCTCCATCTATTTCCTTCTTCATCAATTCTTTCCTTGATGAGTTCCTCTTCAGACATTCGCTTTTTAATACTTTCCCCAGAGTCTCCTGGTCGATCAAGCACCTTTAGCCTCCTTTGATATCATTAGATTAAAAAAACGGTAAAATTTATACTATCCGGCTCTTTTAATCCGAGGCAGACAAAGATTCATTTTATGAATGAATACATATCTTTATTTATAAACCTAATGCAAAAAACATTCCCCCAACCGCAAGTCCAAAAACAAGATTGAATATTTTAATCAGTGCAGAATCTTTGATGCTGTATGAAAGAAGGGGCAGCATTCCGTGTCCGTCCTGTACGAACGATATTGTTAATAACACGGAAAAAGGTATTAATCCATGTGCATACATCATCACAAAGATTAAATGCGGGCCTGATTCCGGAATAATTCCTATTAATGCTCCCATCAGCCAGATCCATAGCATATGTTCATGAATAAAGGCATTCAGGTTCCAAAAGGCCATGCCCCAATGCACAAAAAGAAGTGCCCCAAATGTCCATAAGAAGACGCGAAAAAGGTGCTTTTTTATGATGTGTCCCCAGACATGAGACTCAAGATAGTGTTCAGAGCAAACAATAGTAATGCACAATGTACACAGTGAAAGGCATATAAATGTAATGCGTTTCCAGCTCCATATGTCCGGGCCGAGAGTTCCTATTGCGATTAAAACCAGGACGGAAACTATAAGAATAAGGAGAAGAAATCTGGTGAAGGAAAGATGTCGAAAATTTCCCATGAGATTTGAAGGCCGAAAGATATCGCTGAGATTCTTTCGATTACCCATACCCGGCAGACATTCTTCACAATTGGCCTCAATACATGATTGACAGGGAACAATTCCAAGGACTGAAATAATCTTATCACTTATCCAGGCAAAGATTATTCCAAAAGCAAACAGCAACACAAAAAGCCAGAGGGCTGTGCCCGGAAACTGGGCAAGCATTACGAATGCCTCATCTCCTGAAGTTGCTATCATTCCGCCCACAATAGCGCCAAAGCCGATCATTCCCCGGACATAAAGACTGACATTCAAGAAGGCGCCAAGGCAACCGGGGGTGGAACCTATGAATGAGGCTATAGTATACTGCCGCCATCGACCCCCCTTCATAATCCCTGATATTTGTCTTTTACTGGCAGTATCGATAAAATCCACCAGAAGCATCATCACAAACACAAATACTGTGATCATCAAGGAATGCTTAAATACCTCTAATAACATATCCATAAGCTAAGCCTTATGTTGCATTTGCCTGTCAACGAGGTATTTACAAATCATCTATTTGCCCTATCCCCGTGTCATTGCGGTCCCGCACTTTGGACATTTCTGCTCAAAACAGGGGCTTCCCAATTCATGGGTAGCTTTTTCACCGCAACCGGGACAGACGCAGTAACCTCCCGGTCCTGCTGCAGAACCACCTCCAAGTCCTCGACCGCCGCCTTTACCCTGATCACCGCCGCCTTTACCCATACCTCTACCTGTTCCAGGCCCCTGACCTTTTGGTCCTGTTCCGTCTCCTCTCGGCATTTTATTTACCCCTCTTAAATTTTTGATTAAAAGAAAAGATTTTAATTATTTTTTATTTCAAGTCCTTGTGCCAAATTTCCCCATATAGCCTTGACCGCCATACAGCCTTCAGACTGGCCGTCATATTCCACAATGGTTTTACCCTGAACCATCGCCTTAGTAAAGGCAGGATCAAAAGGGACTCGACCAATCACATCTATATTCCTTTCTTTTGCAAATACCTCAATGGCCTTTCCCTCATCGGGATTGAGATCAAATTTATTGACACACACCATGGCAGGAATTTTGAAAAAATCGGATAACTCGGCCACTCGTTCCATATCGTGCCTGCCCGAAACCGTTGGCTCAGCCACGATAAGAACGGCCGTGGCACCCCCAAGGGATGCAATGACCGGACAACCGATGCCTGGTGGGCCATCAGTAAGAAGCAGATCCAGATTTTTTTCTTCAGCAAGTTTTTTGCCCTCATGCCGGATAAGGGTCACCAGTTTGCCGGAATTTTCCTCGGCTATCCCTAACCTGGCATGTGCCATGGGCCCGAAACGGGTATTGGAAAGATACCACTCTCCGCATGTATTCAAAGGGAAATCTATGGCCTCTTCCGGGCAAAAATACCAACAGACACCGCAACCTTCACATTCAATGGGGTCTACTACAAAGTCTTCACTAATTACGTTCCATTTACATAAATCCCGGCACAGGCCGCATTCGGTACACTTGTCCTTATTAATGATCGCTGTATTTCCAGATTCAAAATCATGAAATTCCTCAATTTCAGGGGCCATGATCAGATGGAGATCGGCTGCGTCCACGTCTGCATCACAAAGGGCTTTGTTTTCAGCGAGTGAGGCAAATGCCGCAATAATACTGGTCTTCCCTGTTCCACCCTTGCCACTTATTATTACTATTTCTTTCATGAAAACTACTCCTCTTTATCCAACGATTTCTTCAATACGATGATATAATTTCAAAAATTTATCTTTCCACTCGGGCATAGACTCCACGATCATATTTCCCCTTGAGTAAGCCTCTGCAATCCGTCGGTCAAATGGGATTTCCATCAAAATTGGCAGGCCTTCCTGTCCGGCATATACCTTTACCTGATCATCACCAATATCTGATCGGTTGATGACAAGCCCGCACGGAATACCTAATATCTTAACAGCGCCTACGGCCAATTTGAGATCATGCAGGCCGAAAGGAGTAGGTTCCGTAACTAACAAGACAAAATCCGCATTTTTCATGGAAGCGATTACAGGACATGAAGTACCCGGAGGGGCATCAATAATGGTCAAGATCTCAGGCCGGGTATATTCGCGCACCTTTCTGATTAGCGGGGGAGACATGGCTTCGCCAACCCTCAATTTTCCATGCACAAAGTCCACCCCGTCTTTATGTCCCTTCTCAATGACACCTAATTCCCGGCCTGTTTCCGTGATGGCCTTTTCAGGACAAACCTCCATGCATCCGCCGCAACTGTGACAGAGAGCATGAAACGGCAAGACGGTCTCACCGAGCACAACAATGGCATTGAACTGGCATATTTCCGCACATTTTCCGCATAAGCTGCATTTGTCCATGTCCACCTCGGGAACAGGAGTAGTAATGGTCTTAACCTGATCAATGGCAGGCTGGATAAAAAGATGTGCATTGGGTTCTTCAACATCACAGTCTAAAATCTGGACATTGGATTCAAGGGAAATAGCGAGGTTGGTGGCTACAGTTGTTTTTCCTGTGCCTCCTTTTCCGCTTGCTATACTTATAATCATAACCTACTCCTTATCATTACTAAGTGCTGAAATCAAAAACGATATACCTATCAATGAGTTAATGATCACAGACATTTACACCCGATACAAGGATCTTAGAAAGGTACTGGTTTGCCAGGGACTCCGGCGAATCCATTGGAGCGCCGATGATTACTTCAATGCCCTTTTCTTTTAAAAGATCCTGTGCCTTTTCTCCCATTCCGCCCACGATAGCCACATCAGCACCCTGCACATAAAGCCATCGGGGAAGTTCCCCGGGTTCATGACCGGGAGGTGTGCGCATTTCCGTCTCTATTATTTTCCCGTTTTGAGTTTCAATAAATGCGAATTGTTCACAATGGCCGAAATGAGATGAGAGTTTTCCCCCGGACACAGGGACTACAAGTACCTTTGTGTCTGTTGAGGTCTTCTTTCTGATCGGGAATTCCGTTTTTGATTCAGGGACAGGTTTTCCCATAGTCTCTATCAATTTCACGACCTTATCCACTGCTTTATTGAATTCCTGAGTAATCAAGCGTTTATTGTCGTCCAGAAGACTCATATCTCCTGTGTCACCCTTAGATACCACCTCCGGTTCAAAGGGTAATGATCCCAAAAGATTGAGACCTTCCTTTTTTGCAGTGAGTATGCCGCCTTGTGTCTTGAATATATCAATCATTTCTCCACAATGAGGACATTTGAGCCCGCTCATATTTTCGATAATACCCAGGATCTCCATATTGACCTGTCGACAGAAATTGATGGACTTTCGCACATCTGCCAATGATATTTCCTGGGGCGTTGTTACAATCACGGCCTTTGCATCTGGTATGGTCTGGGCCACGGTCAGGGGCTCATCGCCTGTGCCGGGAGGTGCATCGATAATCATATAATCAAGATCCATCCACTCGATATCGGCTATAAACTGTCTGATAACACCGATCTTAAGTGGCCCCCTCCAGATTGTTGCTGCATCTTTATTATCTCCCATGAGTGTTTCAACGGAAATCACTTCCATATTTGGAAGATACCTGACAGGGCAGGCCTTTCCTTCCACGGTGCCTGGCCCAATACTTCCTTTCAGGCCAAGCATTCGCGGAATACTGGGGCCGTGAAGATCTACGTCCATGAGACCCACCCTGTAACCTTTCTTTGCCAAGGCCACGGACAGATAAGCTGCTACGCTGCTTTTGCCCACACCTCCTTTTCCACTCATAACCAGGATCTTGTTTTTAATCTGTTTTAGCTTTTCCTTGATTTCAATATCCTGTTTTTGATGTTGATCCTGTTTATTATTTAATCCACAGCTCTCGTTTTCATTTGTCATTAATCAATTACCTCCAATTGTGATGGTTTTGCAAAAAGTCATTACTCCGGTCTGACTGTACGTCGTCACATACGGACAGGTAGAAACCGGAGTATGAAAACCCTGTATTTATCCCGCCTTAATCCTCCCCGCCTCCGAACTATGTTCAGGGATGTTCTGCAAAGGGACAAGGAGATAAATTGTTTTAAAGCAGGATGGTTATTTATTTTCTAAGGCACTGATACTTGATTCAACGTCTTCAATCTGTTTTCGTAAGTTGTTTGCCTGATCTTTTAGTCGTTTCAACCCATCTTCCTCTGATAATGGGGGGGATTCGAGATTACCTGAACTACTCAATGCTGATGAGGTCTCCATACCGGACCCCATACCCCTGCCTTGGCCCATTCCCATGCCTTTGCCCATACCTCGACCCATGCCACCTCCGCAGCCCATTCCTCCACCCTTTCCCATACCGAAATGACTTTGCACGTTAGGAGCTGAAGTGCTGGATAATGCTCCTGATTTATACTGCTCAACAGCCTGACGCACCTTCCCGTTTACACCGGTTATCACTTGTATGCCGGCCGCCCCGAAAGTTTGAAAGGCATTCGGCCCACAGTTGCCGGTCAGCACAACCGACACTTTTTTGCTTGCCATAAGCTGAGCAGATTGAATGCCTGCCCCTCCTCCTGAAGCGATGTTTGGGTTTTGAATGGGCTCAAACTCCAATGTATCCGGATCGATAATCAGGAAATAAGGGCACCGCCCAAAGCGTGCTTCCACCGTATCGTCAAGGTCAGAACCTGTAGATGTAACTGCTATTTTCATTTGTAATTCCTCCTGAAATTAAATTTTTTTGGTCATTCCGGTAAAAGCCGGACCCCGGTTTTCACCTGTCTTCGTGCGGTGTACCGGCAGACCGGAGTGACGACTTCTTATGAGTTCATCAACTTTAGATCACTCTATGCACTTTTCCGATTCACCCGGGTCAGGGTTAATTAATCAGCCTTTGCCCTCCAGGTTTACAGCTATATAATAAATAGTGTTATTTTTTCGTTCCGTGCGAATCTGATCGGAACGTATAAGACCACCGAGATATTTTGACACCTCGTTGAGGTGCATACCGAATATGTCTGCAATCTGATCTGCTGTACATGGCCGTCGCTGCAACATAGAGAAAATGGTTTCCTCATTCGCCTGGATATTATCCGAGTTCTTTGCACTGAACTCCGCAATAATCTCTGCAGCCGGGTGAAACAGGTGGGTCAATGGTTCTATATGTTTTTTGGACAGAGCCGTGGCAAAATCCTCCGCCGGTGGACGGACAGCCGTATTAAGGTGGATTCGATCCGGAGCAATTTCCTCTGCAAAGATTGCGATTTTCCGGACATCGTCAGGAATCGAATTTAACCCTCCTACTAAAAAAACCTCCATCCATAGCTGTCCCTTAAATAGCGCGCGGAATGCCTTAAGCCCTTCAACTAACTGATCGAACTGCAACTGTGGGCAGGGTCGGTTTACCCATTTGTATGATGCCTGATCCCATGCGCTCAGGGAAACCTTTGTCACGTTGGCACAGGCAGCTGCATCCCGTACCTCCGGCAAATGGAGCATCGTGCCGTTGGTCAGTAATACAGCAGGAATTGCACTGTTTTTACGTATAAACTCAAGCACTTCACCGAAGCGGGAATGAAGCGTTGGTTCCCCGGAACCGGAAAGGGTTATGTAGTCTGCCCTGCCATCTTTTTTTAACCATTCTTCCAGTTCCGATAATACCATGTCTATGGGCACATACTCCTGTCTAATAGTTGTCTTTTCCGGGGTTCGCCCTAACTGGCAGAACACACAGTCCAGACTGCATGTCTTGTAAGGAGTAAGATCAACGCCCAATGAGCGTCTGAAGCGACGGGACGGCACCGGGCCAAACAGATATTTATAATCTTCCATTGATTAATCTATCTCTCTAAAACTCCCATTATCCCTGCTTTTGAATCCTGGCATTCGGAATTTTGGGTTGGAAAGTGTGTCCGTTAAATAAGCGTCAAGAATCTCATCAACCGCCCCTGCGACGAAAGAAATAATCTGAATATTATATATCTCAATGGGGTTTGCAAACAAATTTGATATTGCGCCGCAAATTAAAATATTTATGTCCAGACCAGCCAGGTTTGCTGCTCGGGAAAAGGGTGACTCATAAGGGAAAGACTCAAGATGTTTCTCAATTACAACTCGGTTTTTGATATCCACAACAAGTAACATTCGTGCGGAATCAAAAACAGGAGAAATGCGATTTTCCCAAATGGTTAAAGCTGCTTTCATTCCCGATATCCTCTGATTAATGTATTACAGCAAATTATGTGCCACGATTAAGATAATAGTTTTGCTCTAATATGAAATCCTGTATTATCAAAAGGTTAATAGGAAATAATGGTTGCAGGGAAGAGACAGAAAACGCTGATTGAGTAGCTATAATGCAATGGTATGGGTTGCCATATTTGCAGGAATGCGACTCTAAGAGGTGGTTTTTCTATTAGTACGCCCATCGATTTTCGGAAGGGCAATGCCTAACATTTTGATTTTTCTAAATAACGTGCTTTTATGTATACCAAGTTCATGGGCTGTTGCAAGACGATTGAACTTGTTGCGCTTAAGCGCATCCAGGATCATCTTATATTCCACCGACTGCAAAGACACATCAATTTTAGTATGTGTGGGCAATCGCGGGATTGGAACCTTAAGGGTATCCGGCAGACAATGGTGTTCAATCTGTCCCTCAGGACAAAGCACAAAGGCATGCTCTATGATGTTTTCAAGTTCCCGGATATTGCCCGGATAATCGTGTGATAAGAGAAATGCAAGTGCCTCATGGCTTATTTCTGTAACAGCCTTACCACGAAGGCGGTTGAGTCTGGAAATAAAATGCTTCACTAATATCGGGATATCTTCTTTGCGGTCTCGCAGTGGAGGTAATTCCAGTCTGACTACGTTAATGCGATAAAAAAGATCCTGTCGGAAAGTCCCGCTTTTTACGAGCCCGTTGAGATTTTTGTTTGAAGCAGCAATAACTCGCACATTGGCTCTGATCGGTTTTATTCCTCCAAGCGGCTGGAATGTCCTGTCCTGTAACACCCTGAGGAGCCTGGTCTGAAACGCAGAGCTGAGGTCTCCGATCTCATCCAACAGAAGTGTGCCGCCTTCAGCAATTGCAAAGTGACCTGGTTTATCTTTTGTAGCATTGGTAAATGCCCCCGCCTTATATCCAAAAAGCTCCGATTCGAGTAAAGTATCCGGAAAGGCACCGCAATTGATAGCAACAAACGGCCTCTCCTTACGAGAGCTCATATCATGAATAGCCCGGGCCAAAAGCTCTTTGCCGGTACCTGTCTCTCCCTGAATTAACACCATACTGTCGCTCTGGGCGACCTGGGGAAGGATAGTAAATATTTTACACATGGACGGACTTCGGCTGAGCATATCCCCCACCTGATAACGGGCATCCAGTTCTTTTCGCAGTTCCTCCACCAGACTCATGTCACGGAACGTTTCAACTCCGCCCAATATCACGCCTTTTTCATCCTTGAGCAACGATGTGGAGACCACAATTGGAATGCGTTGTTTTTCGCTGTTTACTATATAACCCGAAGTATCGACAAAAGGCCTCCCCTCTTTCATCGTGCGCCTGAGGGCACAATCTGTTTCACATATATTAGCGCGGAAGACTTCCTGACAGTGTTTCCCTATGGCCTCTTCCCGGAGGATTCCTGTAATCTTTTCTGCTGCCTGATTGAATGAAGTAATACGCCATTCATGATCCACAGTAAATACACCGTCGGAAATACTTTCGAGGATTATATCCGTGACGTGGTCCGGCACCTGACATAATTCAGATCTTTTCATCGCAAATCTTCTCTTTTTCTGTATTTGATATACAATATACTCTAATGTCGCAAAAGTCGAGGATGCAGGGATTATTTAAGGCGCTTCACACTTTTATTCTCTAAAATCAAACCTCCGGCCGGTGGAGCTTACGCCCCCTGGAAAAAAATAACGGTTTTCGGTCGGGCACTATTTACTTGACGACTTCTTTTATAACATAATAAAGAATATCAGTTAACTCTCCCCTGTCACAAAGCCCTTCATCCGTAACAGGGCCGTTATTATATGTGGTCCGTATGCCCGGTGGAGAAGAAAGAGACGGATTGAATCGAAATCTAAAGGAGATAAGCCTTGGAAAACAATAAACTTGAAGTTAGTTCAATATCCACCACTGAAGTGCAGCTTCTTTTGGCAGAAAAACGTACATCTCTCGCTATGATGCGAACAGGCGTAGCTGTAATAGCTTTGCCCCTGTCGATCATGGGCTTATTGATAGCTACTTCAAAGTATTATGACGTTATCGATGTTTTACATTTTCTCGTTCCACTGGGTGTAATCAATCTTATTTTAGTATTTCTTGGTGCTTATCTGATTCTTCGCTCGCTGATGCATATTCGGCATTATGATCACCTTATTCAAAATATCAAACGGCAGGATAGTGCGATTACAGAGTTTATTGATTGAATTTGTCTCTGTATAATGGTAACTGCCCGCCGTTTATTTGCTTTTCCTCTCCCTGAAAGGCCCGCGTAGTAAGGCAGGGAGATATATAAGATCTCCGGCCAGGGCGCTGAATAATGCCAGAGCACAGAGAAAGCCGAATATACGGGTTGGTCGAAATGAGGAAAGACTTAGAATACTAAACACCATAATCAGTGCCAGGGCGGCTGCGAGCACGGGTTTTCCGATAGTAAACCACGTATGCCTTATTTTTTCTCTGGGACATAGGTCCTGGTTCAGCCGGTAGTTGTAAAGGAGATGTATAGTGCCGTCTACTGAAATTCCTAGAGAGATACACCCCACCATAGCTGCCTGGATGTCCATTGAAAGCCCCATGAGATACATTGACCCATAGGTAATGGCCAGTGGAAAAACATTTGGGAAAAACATCAAAAGGCCTAACTTCCACGATCGCAGGAATAGAAGCACAAAGGCTCCAATAAGAATAAAGGCAGTCAGTAGACTCTTTATGAGTCCTCCAAAAAGGAAACGGTTAATCTGGGAATAAAGCTCAACCGAACCTGTGATCCGGAAAGACAAAGGGGGCGGGAAGAGGTTTATGCATAGTTTTTTCACCTTTTCCGCCAGCGAAGAAAATTCCGCCGCAGTCATATTACCTATCAGTACGGAAAAACGAGCACGATCTCTCTCCTCGGTAATATAATCATCAAATACCAGACCATATCCGGCCAGACGATAGAGGAAAAGGAGCTGGTCCGAAGCGCTCGGGGAAGGGGGCAGGATTCCCCCCCCCCCAGAGACAAGACTCTCCAGATAACTCAAAAAATGGGCTACGGAAATGACTCCATTCACTCTCGGATCTTCTTTCAGAACACTTGACAGTTTAAGCATAGCGTCCAGCGTGTTGGGCTTTAGAATTTCTCCTCCCTTGCTGTATAGCTCTAACTCCAGGGTTGATACACCGGAAAGCTTTTCCTGAAAAAACTGATATCCTTGAAACACCTTCCCCTTTGGGTCCAAGTTGTCAAAGACCGATAAATTGATATGTATAAATGGGGTGAGGAAAAGAAATCCGCAAAGGAGACCGGTAAAAAGAATATTTACGGCGTGAAGATATCGGTCGGCAAAATTATGCAGGACTCTGACAAGCAGTCCCATCAAAGAATATGAGGTTCTGTCCCGGTTCTTCATACCCCGTATTTGCACCAGAGGTAGAATTATACCGAAGGATACCAGGAAGGAAAGGAGTATTCCTGCCATGGAAAAAAGACCGAATTCTTTCACATGGATCACGGGATTTAAGATTAGAGACCCGAATCCCGCGGCAGTTGAAAGACAGGCAAAGAGGCATGGACGAAAGACCTGACCGAGCACCTGGGCGAGAGTTGTAGAACCTGATCTTCTGACCGCAGAAAGGATGTGTATGGCTGTTGCCATTCCTGTGGCGAGCAAAAGCGGCGGCAATACAGTTGTCAGCATAGTTATGGGAGTATTGCTCCACCCCATAATACCCAGGCTGGCCCCCAGAGTGAGGAGAACGACCCCCAAACAGAGTATAGTGGAGAATAACTCCCTCCACAGAAAGAAGAGTAAAACGAAGAGCAGTCCTGCTACCAAAGGGGTAAGCAGTATTAAGTCATGAAAAATGGAATTGATTAATTCCCGTTCCAGGAAAGGAGTTCCCCCCACATAGAGGCGTACCCCGTTCCGGGATGGGTTTTCAAGCATGGAAAGGAGTCGATCGGGGAAATCCCGTTGCCACTCTCCCTTTGGATAGAGTTGAAGGACTGTGGCAGTGCAGTCATTAGAGATAAACGTTCCCCCCAGCAACGGATGGGAGGACAGGAGTGAAGGATCTATATCAAGGGCAGGCTTAAACGACAGTGCTTTGCTGCCCTGAGCATTTGGAACCTTCAGATTGGGAAGTCCCAAGACTTTTTCCACTTCGGGAAGAGCAGCTATAGTGTGCGCCAAATCTTTGAGGAACTCTTTGCCTTCTTTTTCGAGAAGTGCGGGGTCCTCTATGCCAATGATAATTTTCTTGTCGTTAATAAAATTCCGCTTGAATTCCTCCAGTCCCTGCATGAAAGGGTGATCAGGAGTAAGAATTCTCTCCACTGATGTGTCTACCTGGAGTTTGAACATCCCTCCACTAAGGGCAGCAACAAAGATAAAAGTACTCAATAGCAAGATCCATGGATAGCGTGCGGCCATCTTTTCCAACCAGAAGGGGGAGGAATTCAAAGCCCGCTCCCTTCTCGTTCTATGAGTTCTTTCAGGGGAAACTTAAGGTTATCAGGCTGGAATACACCTCGTGGTATATCAATATACCATTGGCTGGATTTGATCTTCATAACGGTGGAACGGTTTTTCTGGTGGTTAGTCACAATCATGGATGTCACTTTATACTTGCTTCCGATTTTTTTGAAATCCTTCACTTCAATAGTTTTAAGGAGGTTGTCTTCCGTGTCTAACTGGCGAGTATACAGCGGGAGAAGTGTTTTTTTTTCAATAAATGATATTCGCTTGCCTTTCTTCCCGCCGTAGGTAGTCTCCACCACATTACACGGCTTTCCGGAAAACGCCCGTTCTCCCAAAAACTTATGCGTTCCTTCCCAGGGCAGAGAGGAAATCAGATCATTGAGACTTATCTCCGAATCCCCCAGTTTCATATCCCGATCCTGTCCCATTAGTTGAAGATATCTGTCATAAGCAGGCATATACAGGTAAACCCTGGAGGGGTAACTTTTTTGAGCAAGCATCAAAAGCTTTATTCCCCGCGAACTTAGAGGTTCCCTGAAAATCAGGAGGAGGGAAAAATCTGTGCGGAGATTTCCTGACCCCAGCATGGTAAGGTCCAGTTTAAAGCTCTTTCCCTGGCTATCCTCGCTCCTTAAGGCTACTTCTGCGCGGAAACTTTCAAAAAAATTTGCCTGGAAAACCTCCTCCAGAATCTGATGACCGGATTTAGAGAAGGCCTGCGCTGGAAATAAAGCAAAGAGGAATAAAATAACCACTATCAGACGAAAGAAAACCATATTTTCTGCTCTTGATTCATAACGGAAAGTAGATAGGTGCTGACACATAATAGCTCATCAATATCACACCCACACATATAGCAAAACTATGACCTCCGGTCAAACTGGTGGTTTAAGGGTGTGTTTAAGGGGTTATTACTCCGGCAATTAAATACCTCAATATTGTCATTCCGGCGAAAGCCGGAATCCAGGAGGATACTGGATGCCGGATCAAGTCCGGCATGACGGAGTTAGACTATTTAGTTGCCAGGTTAATAATTGGGGTTTTAGTCTTATTTTAATGCAATTTACCCTGATGCTTGTGTGCATTTTCACCTAAGAGGCTGTCCGAGAATGGCTATTTTTTCCAATCTCTGCGTCAGGCTCAAATTATAATCCTCGAAATACTTCAATGTATTCCTGTGGTTATAATTTTCGCCTTTCTTGATCTTGGAAAGAATATCTCATTCTCGGACAGCCTCCTAATCACTAATAATTTTTCAAAAACTTTAACTACACCTTCCTGTAAGTTTTAATTTTCTTTTCCTTTCTTTTCCGGTTAGGGTGCATATATTTCAGGTGCTTATATTTCAGTTGCCTTTTGAGCAATCGTCTGATATCTTCGCTCACCATATTACCTCTGTTTTGGTGTCTTATTTTGGCACATAGAAAATAACACACTTAAACAGAGGTTTTTTAATGCAGACAGATGGATTCGTTCAATTTATTCTGAAGTACCAGGCAGATTTCCAACACCCTTGCAACACACTGTTATTATTAGCAATAAAATTGAATAAATGACGTTTAACAGAAAATATAATATTTTCATATTCAAATATTTAACCGGATATTGCTGGTTTTGTTCAGGGGATTGTCATGGATAGAGAGATCGTTGTGTTTAGTGACGTTCATTATTCAAAAAACTGGGATACGATTGAGAAATGCCTGATCAAACGACAATCCTCCACACATTCATTTCTGAACCCCAACAAAGAGTTAAGACATTTTATCAGACGGGTCAACAAATCTTCAACAACGGGACTGGTCATCAATAATGGGGATTCCGTTGATTATCACTTTGATGACTATTCAGCTTTGAAAAATCTATTGAAACAAAAACCGAATTCCAGGCGAACGTCCAACTGGGACCATTTCAATCTTGATCTACAGTGCCTGAATAAACCCTATATAGCAATTCTGGGAAACCATGACTACAGGAAAGAGGCCTACAACTATAATTTCTGGGGTACAGACCATGTTAATCTTTCATCCCGTGAAAGGAAAAAATACAAAAATGAAATCGGTCACCATGCTTTCCGTGGACCATTTGAATTGTTATCTATTATGGTAAACAATAAAAAATTCAACCCCCTTAAAAAGTGTCTCGGATATAAAAAAAGAAGGCATTTCATCTTCGGAAAATACCATTGCATTTTTTTAAACAATGGCACAGATGCATTTGTAAAATTGCGTAATATATTTAAATATATTGACAAAAATTTAATGCCACCGATTTTATCATATGATTTGGATGGACTGAAGAAGAAAGATCTTGCCTACGTATCTTCATGCCTGTCCCAAATGACAGGAGACCACTTTTTAATTTTTCAGCATGCCCCGATCATTAACTCTAAAACTGTAAACCTCAATAAGGAATATCAACTTTCAACAAATTTATTCCGCAAATCAACGGTAAAACAAAACATTTCCTACAACACCATACTCAATGGCGGTGGAAGACTGTTAAATATCCTGCGGAAAACCGCCGGCAATGTAACGATAGTTTGTTCTCATACCCATGCTTCAAAATATTTTTTAATCGATAAATCTTCCCTCGCTGCCAAAGAAGTCTCCGCAGGTGATTTCAATTTTGAAAAGAATAATCCTTCCTACATCAAGCAGGTTACTACATTGCCTCTCGGTGTTATCCATAAAATTGAAGGTGGATTTAAAACAGGCTTTTTAAAAATCAATGATCAAGGGTTCAAAGAGGTTGTTTTAAAAATTTTCAATAAATAGGTACTAAAAGCGCATTTACCACAATTTCATAAAGGAGAAAAAGTATGGGCTGGTTTGGAAAACTCACATTCGGCTCACTGGGCCTTTTCTTAGGCGGCCCGCTTGGAGCCATGGCAGGGGCAGCGTTAGGACATCACCTTATTGACAAAAAACATGGGGGTTCGGCTCGTCCCTTCGGGGCACCCCGGGAGCCGGAAATCGAACATGCCGAACAGGCCCAGGCAGCCTATTTTGTCAGTCTGTTTTCAATATTAGGGAAAATTGCCAAGATTGACGGTGTTGTTACAAGAGATGAGATTGCCGTTGTTGAAAAATTCATAAATGGTCTTCAAATACCTGAAACCGAAAAACGGTTTGCAAAACAGATATTCAACGAAGCAAAGGACTCTGAATATTCGATAGAGGACTTTGCAACCCAACTATCCAGGACCACGGGGAATCAGCCTAATATTCTTCTATCATTCGTTGATCTTCTTCTTCGTGTTGTGTCGGCTGACGGTACATTTCACCCGGCTGAAGAATCCGCCCTCAAGAGTATTACGAGAATATTGGGGGTTAGTGACGGACAATTTAACGACCTGAAGGCAGCATACTTTGGCGACCTTGACAAGTACTATATGGTCTTGAACTGTAACCCTGGAAGCTCTGATCAAGAGATAAAATCAAATTACAAAACGCTTGTAAAAGATTTTCATCCTGATACGATAGTGTCAAAGGGTCTTCCAGAGGAATTTACTGATTTTGCAACAAAACGTTTCCGTGAAATTCAAGAGGCCTATGAGAAGATTAGAAATGAACGTAATTTCTAATCATCACACCGTTAATTCAAGATCACAGATAGCTGATTAACTTGAGACCTTTACGTTTCCGAACGGCCTCCAAAACACCGACAGTACCGGTCATCATATTGTCACCCAAAGGAGATCCAAACATAATCGGCAGCAGAGAGTTTTCTATTAACTTGCGTTTCGGACCGGTTGCAAGAATTATCTCAGCATTATCAAACCCAAACGCTTTTCTCATATAAACGCCATGCCCCCCTTCTTCCAGGATCTTTTCATGCCGTAGTTCCCCATCCGCAAGCCCATGCAACAAAGACTCCAACCTGCTAATGGTTATGTCGCGGGTGTGGTATTCAAAGAATCCGGCAATCTCACCATCTTCCAGGGCAGCGCCCAGTGTGTGAGAAGTAGCCATATCCAAGATCAATATTTTCTCTTTTGACTTTGTGAGGGTATCCATGGATGCCCCAAGAATGGCTGCGATTCCGCTGTCCATGACATATACCTCATTGGCAGGTAATGTATCGGCGGCATCTGCAATGGATACAAGACGGTTCATTGTGGCAGGAATCTCATCTCTTCGATATAGCAGGGCATGGGGAAATGGGTCTTTGTCAAGGATTGCCAGAAAAATATTGTGGCGCCAGTCTAAGTGGGATACACCTTTGTCCGGTACTCCATGGTCCTGGGCACAAATACCCACCGCATCAAACGAAAAGGGTACTCCGAATGATTCCACTATTTTTCTCAGACGTCCCACTTGAAGGTCACCCAGGGTCAGACCGGCATACCTGTTGCTTTTCCTTAAGCTCTCTATTTCCGAACTTTCCGCAATTTTGATACCCCAGGATTGCACTTTTTCCAGGCTGTGATTAAGTGTTGCGGCTGCCGAAGGCGTCATAACGACATCCGCCGACTGTGCCCGCTGCCTGAGGACACTTGATATGGGGCCTCCGCCCATTTCGTTCCCGGTGACCAGAAGATTTCCGGTAAGGCTTTCAGCATATTCTGCAACATGCTGGACAGGAGATTTGACGACGGCTTTATAGTGCAGATCTGATTCCGTATCATAATAAAGAACATCCATCGTTCCAGCCCCAATGTCTATCATCAGAAATCGGCCCATTGATTCAAGTTTCCTTTCTTAATCAGTGACCAGCCCTAACATTCAGAGTCATGGCCTTTTAAAAATTCAAAAAAATACAGGATGCTCTATCACGTATTTCAATCTATAATTTTGCCCTTCTTTGATTATATTAACCTGGCAATTAGATAGTCTAACTCCGTCATGCCGGACTTGATCCGGCATCCAGTACCCTCCTGGATTCCGGCTTTCGCCGGAATGACAATATTGATGTGTTTAATTGCCGGAGTAATACCTTCCCTTTATTACCGCTGGATGATAAGCAGCTCAGACTTATTTGTCACCTAAATTCTGAAGGCATCGCTTTTGCCGAAGATACAAGACGTCGGCATGGGGATCTATTTTCATACCTTTTCAAAAAAATGATTTTCACTGAATTCATTCTTTTTCCTTGAAATAATTGTGAATCTGTTTTATATGGAAAACTATTGTTCTCTATATAGAATTCTATTATCTATTTTTTTGGATAAAAATAATGAAAGCAGCATTCAAAAGAGTTCCTGCAATCGAAAAAGGTTTCAGCATATTGGGGCTTTTGGCCGAGGCAAAGCATCCTTTGGGGATCAGTGACATAGCCAAAGCCCTCAGCTATAACAGAAGTACCGTTTTTAATATTGCCTACACCCTCACATCTCTCGGAATCCTTGAAAAAAGAGGGCAAAATAAATTTCATTTCGGAACCCGATTGTATGTATTGAGTAAAACTGCCATCAGGCACAGTGAATTAATAAGTACGATCCACCCCTATCTTAAAGAGATCAACCGCAAAACCAGAATGATGGTCTTCCTGGGAATCCGATCTGGTTTAAAGGCTGTAATCCTGGACAAGGTTGATTCAACATTTGACATACGGGTAATGTCCGAGGTCGGAATACGAATCCCCCTTCTTGCAGGAGCTGGAGGAAAGGCTCTTTTATCGCTGCTGCCCGATGCTGATATTGACAAGATATTGTCACAGAACAAACTGATAAAATTCACCCCGTTTTCATGTACGAACAAACGAAAGTACAGAGCAATAATTCAAAAGACCCGTGATGAAGGAATCGCCTTTGATATGGAAGAGTATATCGAAGGCATTCGTGCCCTTGCCGTTCCTTTGAATATTAACAGGGGAAATTCCCCCGCTGCTATCTGGGCAGTAGGATTGAAGATACAAGTCAAGGATGAAATTATTCCTCAATATTCTGAGTATTTAAAAAAAATTGCTGCAGAGATCAAGATCCGGTTCTCAACTGAACAAGAAAACTCCTCGCTGAAGCCTGTTTTGGTTTGAAGGCAGGCAGCATATATGGGGGAAAAACAGGCCCGATTCGCTATCATCGAATCATTTTATTAACCTGGCAATTAGATAGTCTAACTCCGTCATGCCGGACTTGATCCGGCATCCAGTACCCTCCTGGATTCCGGCTTTCGCCGGAATGACAATATTGAGGTATTTAATTGCCGGAGTAATAATTGGAGAAAATGCATGATGAAGTTCCTGGAAGGATTTACACCCTATAAAAAAGAGGATGCTGAAAAGTATAACTCGTATCGGTGGTGGTCAGGGCTCACACTTGGAGATATCCTTGACAGAGCCGCAGATATTCACCCTGAAAAAGAGGCCTTTGTCGATCGGAAGACGAGACTTACTTATGAGGAGGCTCGTGAAAAGGCAAATAAACTGGCCATAGGGCTGATAGACCTGGGCATCCAGCCCCTGGACCGGGTACTGGTTCAGGTTCCGAACTGGAACGAATTCGTTTTCGCCTATTTTGCTCTTCAAAAGATTGGTGCCATCACGGTATTACTGATCGATCGGTACCGCCAGCTTGAAATTGACCACCTGATCAATATTACTGGGGCTACATCCTGGATTGTCGCCTCCAGATATGGGAAAATCGATTACATTCCAATTATCAATGATGTTCTGCAGAAGCATCCGGAACTTACAAATGTCATTACAGTCAGGGGAGATGGGAATCAGCAGCCTTTTTCATGTCTTAAAAGACTAATCGAAGAAGCTGAATTGACAGAGGACAATCTGATTCGACTATCCAATCGGGCTCCTGACCCCATGCAGGTGGCCCACATGGGTCCGACCGGAGGAACAACCGGAAGGCCTAAGATTGTTCCCCGTACACACAATAGCCTCATTACATGTGTCGAATATTGCTCCAAATCGTGGGGACAGTGCAGCCAGGACACTAACCTGCTTGCCGGACCGATAGGTCATGATCTGTCATTCACCAAGGGCTTCATCGGAAGTGTCATCACAATGGGAACGGTTATATTCCTGGATTCTACAGACACAAAAGACATATGTAAGATCATTGAGACAGAAAAGGTGACTTCGATCATCTGGGTTCCCACTCTGGCACAAAAGTTACTGCAATACGAGGATCTTAATAAGTATAATTTAAATTCCCTGGAAAAAATGCACAGTGCGGGAGGGGCAAGCCACCCTGATATCGTCAAAGATGTTACGAAAAAGTTGGAAATGAAATTTTATAATGGATATGGAGCAACAGAAGGAATGACAACCATCACGCGCAGCAGTGATGATTTAGAGACAATTTGCAGCACTGTGGGAAAACCCACATGCCCCTATGATACATACAAGGTCATTGACAAGGATGGAAATGAACTCCCCGCAAACACACAGGGCGAATTGGTACTTAAAGGCCCCGGTGTGTTTACGGGCTATTATCAAAACCCGGAGGAAAACAAAAAGGCATTTAATAAAAACGGATTCTTCCGGACCGGAGACATGGCCAGGATCGATAAAAAAGGCTACATCACACTCACTGGCCGGATCAAGGAAATGATAAACCGTGGCGGTGAGAGTATTAGTGCCACGGAAATCGAGAGACTTATTAACAGAAGCCCGGATGTCAAGGCTGTGGCGGTTATCCCGATGCCTGATCCGCTTATGGGCGAACGTGCTTGTGCCTATATCCAGCCCAAAACCGGTGTTGAACTCTCTTTTGACGATATTATTTATTTCTTGAAAGGGCAGAAAGCCTCTGTGCTTCAACTTCCGGAGCGAATCGAATTTATAGATGTCATGCCATATACCGCTGCACAAAAATTGGATAAGCAATCCCTGCTGGAAAACATCAAGAAAAAGCTGCAGATTGAGGGATGAGGCAAGAATAGAAGAAGGATGGCTCGTTCTTTAAAATGATTTATTTTTAAAAGAAAACATGAACCATCCCATAAAGCAAGAACAAAAAGGAGGTAAACAATGGGAGAAGTAAAAAAAATTAAAACTTGTTGTCGAAGCTGCCACGGGGCATGCGGCGTAATCGCTCATGTGCAGGACGGCAAGGTGATCAAGGTAGAAGGTGATCCGGATAATCCCATCAGTCACGGTACCATATGTACCAAAGGTCTATCCATTACGCAATTGGCTTATCATCCGGACAGGGTTATCCATCCGATGAAAAAGGCAGGTGGAAAGCTGAGTGGAAAATGGGAACAAATCACCTGGGATGAAGCACTTGATACAATCTCAACGAAATTCCAGACTGTAATAGACAAATACGGCCCGGAACATATCGTCGTAGGTCAAGGCACGGGCCGTGACTATGAGAGTCACCTCTACCGCTTTGCCAATCTTCTGGGCACACCCAATGTCCTGACTGCCGGTCATTTTTGTTATGTCTCGAGGGTCTCGACTTCCCTGATTACCTGCGGCAATCTCCCTGTTGTCGACTATTTTTCAGCAAATGAACCTAAACTCGTCGTTATGTGGGCCTGCAACCCCCTGTGGACGAACCCGGACGAATATAACGGAGAAAATTTCTACAAGGTCTATAAAAATGGGGCCAGACTTATCAGCATCGATCCCCGGAAATCATTTTATGCCGGCAAGGCGGACCTTTGGCTTCAAGTACGACCGGGGACGGATGGTGCACTTGCCTTCGGCTTTCACCGAGTGATTATTGAAGAGGAACTCTATGATAAAGATTTCACAGAGAATTATATCAACGGCTGGGATGCTTTCAAAAAAAGAGTCCTGGAGGATTATTCACTTGAGAAAGTGCAAAAAATCACCTGGGTTGATAAAGAACTTATCCGGGAGGCCGCACGAATGTATGCCACCACGAAACCAGCGGCAGTACACTGGGGCGTGCCCACGGAAGAAACCAATAACTGCGCAGACTTCACACGCACCGCGATTGGACTCATGGCAGTAACAGGCAATCTGGACGTCCCTGGAGGAAATGCACTCTTTGTGAATCCGCCCACCAGGACGGTTGCTGAATTCGGTCGGCATAAGGCCCTTTCCAAGGAGGTACTTGCAAAGAGGCTGGGCGGAGAACAGTTTAAGCTCGGCGCCAGGGTAGCGCTTATCAATCCCAAAAAGGCCTGGGATTCCATCGTATATGGAGAACCGTATCAGCTTAAGGCCGGATTGCTGTGCGGCACCAATCCGGTGGTATCCAGAGCCAACGCCAAAGAGGCCTATGAGGCCTTAAAGAAGTTAGGGTTTCTGGTTGTTATTGATCATTTCATGACTCCCACCGCGGAACTGGCCGATATTTTCCTGCCGGCCGGTACCTGGTTGGAACAGAACCATGTGGCCGACAACTGGAAACGCCACGGTTATGTGTTTGCCAGGCAGAAATGTTGTGATATCGGTGAAGCCTGGCAGGATCACAAAATCTTTCAGGAACTTGGCAAACGAATGGGGCAGGAATGGTGGCCTACAGTAGAGGACGGTCTGAATTATCTGCTCTAACCCTCAGGGCTGGCCTTTGAACAATTTAAGGAAAAAGGGTACCTGCAGGGTGAAAATGTCTATTATAAATATAAAGAGAGAGGGTTTTCCACCCCTACCCGGAAACTGGAATTATGGTCAACCATTTTAGAAAAATGGGGACGTGATCCTCTGCCAAAATATGTAGAAGTTCCTGAGAGCCCGTATTCGACTCCTGAGGTGGCGAAGGAATACCCTTATATCTTCAATTCAGGGCTTCGAACCCCGACCTATTTCCATTCAGCAGGCCGAATGATTCCATTGCTTAGGGAAATCAGACCTGATCCTATAGTCGAAGTTCATCCTGAGACTGCCAAAAAACATGGCATAGAAGATGGGCAATGGATTTACATTGAATCGCCAAGGGGACGTATAAAACAGCGTGCAAAGCTATATGACGGCATCGATCCCAAGGTTATAACCTCAGAACATGGATGGTGGTTCCCAGAGATCAAAGATCCGGGACATGGCTGGGAAATATCCAATGCTAATATCTTGACCGACAATGCCTTTGAGACATGTGACCCCAATATGGGCTCTACCAATGTACGAGTCTGTTTGTGTAACATATTTCCCTGTGAAAATGAATAGGAGGAAAGACATGGAAAAAATATCTTTACATATCTTTGAGGAAGATTGCAATGGGTGCCATGCCTGTGAGATTGCCTGCAAACAGGAACACGGGCTTGGTGTAGGGCCTCGACTGATCAGGGTCATTGAAAAATCTCCTCTTTTTATCCCTGTCTACTGTCACCACTGCGACGATTTCCCCTGCGGGGATGTGTGCCCTGTTGAGGCAATCACCAGAGACAAGCATGGGATCGTGCTTATTAACGAAGAGCTTTGTACCGGGTGCGAGGCATGTGTGGAAGCCTGCCCATACGAGGCAATGCAGTATGATGAGGATCGAGAACTCGCCGTCAAATGTGATCTCTGCCATGAAAGACTCGAAATGGGCGCGGCGCCGGCATGCAGCTTGGCCTGTCCTGCACATTGTATCGCCTGGGGGGACCCAAAGGATTTTTCTAACTGAGTTTATCCTGAACAATGCCTCCTTGCAGCGGAATAAGAGATATTACTCCGGCAATTAAATAC
>Ga0233412_10000471_pt1 | contig 23495 bp, 22 predicted proteins | sample Na_anoxic_4_MG_FD_180667 | JGI IMG/M metagenome (GOLD analysis project Ga0233412, IMG submission 180667) | Seawater microbial communities from Saanich Inlet, British Columbia, Canada - Na_anoxic_4_MG | ecosystem: Environmental > Aquatic > Marine > Inlet | place: Canada: British Columbia...
ATATTACTCCGGCAATTAAATACCTCAATATTGTCATTCCGGCGAAAGCCGGAATCCAGGAGGGTACTGGATGCCGGATCAAGTCCGGCATGACGGAGTTAGACTATCTAATTGCCAGGTTAATAACGAACGAGTTCATTTGCCCGTCCTGCAGTTGGCTAACAACTTTAAGCGAAGTAAGGTGGCTTGAACCTGCCTCGGCAAAACGCGCGTGTTGGATCAAACAGTTTCTGATAACTCAATTATTTTTTTGGCTATTGGAATATCAGCAGGAGTTAATCTATAATTAATAATATTTCCGATTACTACCCATTCTGCTTTGTCATGTGCTGTTAATTTGAAATTATCTTCTATCAGCATTGTTTCTATGCCGATTAATTTAATAACATCATGGCCATACTTGTATATGCTTTCTGCGATGATTTTCCCTGCTTTTGATTTTACACAAAGCTCTTCGTGTAATTCTCTTTCAAGGCATAATTGCGGGGTTTCATCATTTTCAATTTTACCTCCTGGAAATTCCCAATAACCCTCAAGCTTTAATCCCTTTTTCCTTCTCATTAAAAGCACACGGTTGTTTTTTATAATTATAGCGGCTGTAACAAGTTTCAAATCAGTAACCCCGTCACCCCGTCATTATTCAGAAAGAGATATTTCTTGGCCTCGAGAGGTAAAAGAGATCCCTTGTTGTGTTTGTGTACCAATCATTATTGATTCAACGATAGGTGGATTAACAAATTTGTCGGATTGCCATTTGACTATAAAATTGGCGCCTGACCCGCCACTTTTGTCTTTTTCCGGGATGACATAGCGTAAGGATTCTAATGGTTTTAAATTAGTTGGCTTATCTATATGCCTTTTTAATAGTTTGCCTTGAGTCTCATAATAATCGACCAGGACAATTTTGATTTGATGTTTCGGGCTAATGTTTCTGATGCTCAATGTCACAGTCAATGGAAAAGGCTTCTCTCTATTGCCGCTGTATATACGAGAATAAGCAGGCACATAAATAGTTTGCCCTTTGGATAACTCAATATTCTTCTCAGCAGCATATGATGAAAGGGGAAAAACGAAACAAATACATAATAAAATAAGTAAATGTTCATATGAGAATTTTCTTAACATCGTTGCTCTCCAATTAATTTATTCAGTTGAATGTTTGAACTTACTGGTTTTTATGCAGCCAAAAGGGCCTGCGCCAACGCCTTTAGTCATGTCAAATTGAGTTCCCTCGTAATAAAACGACAAGCAATTCCCCAATCTGTCCCCGAATTCGTGGTAAAGTAATTGAAGCAAATAGCAGGCTGAATTTATTTGCACACATTTTCATTTCCTCCTTCGTAAAAGACTCTATTTTATAAATTTGTTATCGGTCTTTCCATATCACTGATGGTTTTTTTTCTAAAAAAGCCTTGATTCCGTTTTGAGCATCTTCTGATAGATTGTTCAGGACGATAGTATGTTTGGCAAAATGAAATGCTTTATCATCAGTTTGATCAACCTGGGTGTAAAATCCTTGTTTGCCTATACTCAGAGCAAAGCGACTGGCTTCGCTGATTTGTTTTGCTAATTCCTCCGTTATCAAAGCCAGTTCTTCCTGTGGCACAACTCTATTTACCAAACCGAGTTCTTTCGCTTCTTGTGCCGGAAAATCGCGTCCGGTTAAAAGCATTTCCATAGCCATTTTCCGTCCGATAGCTCTTGATATGGCAACCATAGGAGTTGAGCAAAAAAGTCCGATTTGAACCCCTGGTGTTGAAAATTTTGCATCTTCGCTCGCTATAACCAAATCACACCATGCCGCAAGCTGACATCCAGCGGCAGTTGCAATTCCTTGTACTTGAGCAATAACCGGTTGCGGTATTTCATGAATTAATTGCATCATTTTAGAGCATTGATCAAAGATAAATTTATATTCTTTAACACCTGAATCTACCATTTCAGATAAATTATGTCCTGCGCAGAAGTTTTTGCCGCTGGCTTTTATGATTATTACTTTAACTGATTCATCAGATGATAACTTTGTTAAGGCATCAATCATCTCTTCAATCATTCTTTTTGAAAGAGCATTTATGTTTTTTGGGGTATTTAAGGTAATAGAACCAATTGGGCCTTCAGTTGAAAACAGTATGTCTTTGTATATCATTTTTTCCTCCAGCACACAGTTCAAGTCATAAATATCGGGCTATAATGCCCTTTCGTTCTCGCCATTAATAATAGTTGGGCGGGCATCATTTCACGTTGGACGCCCGGAGCCGCCGACCTTCGATTCTGGCGATCTCGCGCATAAGCACATAGCCCAGTCGGGGCAGTTTCTCCATAAGACCGGTAAGTGAAGCATAGTCCAGTTCAACGAGGTGCGTCTCTTTGGGAAGAAGCACGTCGGCGCTGGCCGGAAGGCGGTCAAGGAATTCGATCTCGCCGACGAGGGGTTGCCCGGAAAGGGTGACGATGTGTTTCCCGTTTACCCGAACTTCGGCCTGGCCTTCCAGAATGATGAACATCTTGTCCAAAGCCTTTCCCTGCTCGATAATGCGCTCTCCCTTTTCGCCGCGCCGCAACGTTGCTGCCGCTTTCAGCGCGGCCCTCTCCTTGTCGGTCAGATCCTGAAACAGTTTGACCTGAGACAGAGCATCAGACAGTGCCAAGGGCCTGGTCTTGTCTGCGGCGAACAAATTGTTCGCCGAAATCCCGAACATCACGACAGCAACTACACAAACAAATCGACCTGCTACTCCAGTAAACATCTGTTTATCTCCTTTCACTCGACATGAGTTGACATTTCCCATATGTCCAATGATCAGCTCTCCGATGGCTGCACCTTTTCCACCGAACATTTTTTTCATTAAATCCTGGTTTTTTCTCCAGAAGTTCCCTAACTCTTTGTGCTAACCCTTCATCGTATGCCATTTTATTATATTTCCTGTTGGGTTAAGCTGTTGCATTTAACGCAAGCCCTTGACAACAACGGAGTTGAGGTTTTTGTTGGGTGCTGTTTATCCTCCAAGAGTGCTCACCCACTTTCCTACCAGGTGAGTGATACATATGACAGAAAGGGCGATCAGAATGTGTTCTCCAATAATCTTCCAGGGGGCTTTTCCTTGGGACCTGGCCATTGCATAGCTCAAAATGGCAAGAATCGACATGCCCCAGATAAGACTGACAACAATGGCAGTTGATAGGGGAAGAAGGAGGACCGGCACAGCAAAAGTGAGGGCGAAGAGGAACTTGGCGAGAAACGTTGCGGCTGTGGCTGCCCAGATCTGCCTGACCGTATGAACATTCTCCGCTTCCTCAGAAACGTGAATACCCAGCGCATCGGAAAAAGCATCGGCTATAGCGATTGTCAGAATACCGCCCAGGACTACGATTTTAGAGTGCGTGCCGGAGTGTAAGCCGACCATCAGACCGAGAGTTGTGATGACGGCCGATGTTAGACCGAATGTAATGCCTGTGCGCAATGAATTCTTCATGTGTTTGTCTCAATGTATCCGACGATTGATTTTACTGGTTTTCATGAGAAGGGTCTGCAAGGTTCATGAGGTCTTTTTCCATGCACAGGAATATGGGTTCGAACCGCAAGGGATTGTACCGGCTCTGGATAAATCCCGGATCAGTTCCGGTGGTAAAGCTCAGGGCCGCCCGGATAAAGTCACGCCGCAAGTCTTCTGTCTTGAAGATGTCCGGAATATCAACGTCATCGGCTATTATATCTCCCATGCCTAAAAACGTATCAAAGCTTCCAAAAGTATGGGAAGCATCCATCGCGCCTGCCCTCAGATTGATGTGATCGTAATCCCAAAACAGCCGGAATGCCATGCCCCGGGGGTGGTCCTGGGGGTCCCCGAAAATCGCGACTGGCACGGTGGTGGGCGAATGGGTATCCCAGTTATAGGTAAAATGCACGTCTGAGTTAGGATACCAGTCCGTGGTGGGTATCTGGGTATCGTCGATCGGGTTGAAGGCCTTGTCACCGGGGTTTACGGCAAAAAGGTTGGAGGAAACTGTGAGCACGGCGTCATTCTGATATCCTGACAGATCCATCAAAATACCGGCTGTGTCCATTTTAAGGCCGTTTTTCAGGGTGTTATATTTTTTCCGGAACAAAATGTCCGTACGAATCCACCCGCTGTAGAGGATGTATTTGTTTTTCAGCGCATCCTGAGTATCCCCGAAAGCCCGGTTAAACCACACCAGCCAGGGGTTGTAGGTTTGGTAATCCGGATTAGCTAAAAGTCCCAGATAATAGGTGTCATAGGCTTTCAGGTTTTGGGAATCCGGGTTCCAGCGGCTGGGACGATCCTCGAGGTAGCTGAAGTTTTTAACGCCATCAAATTTGATGTCGGAGTTTCCGTCAAAAGAGTCCCACTCCAGGTCCCCTGAGGCCTGTGTTGTGAGGTCAAAGATGGATTTCTGTATGGAGATGTTCACAGCCCCGGGGGTTCCGTGGTTGGGGCTGGCCATCAAGAGGGCGGCGCGCAAATAAGCAAATTTATCCGTTCCGTTTGAAAAAGCCAGGTGGCTTTCAATGGCTGTGCGTGCAATGAGCCCGCCTGTGGAGTGGGTTATGATTGCAACGCCCAAGTCCTGATTGCCCATCCCGGCGGCGAGGTCGGTTTCCGGCCTGTTTTTTTTCACATCCAAAAGAAGTTGGGTGAATATCGAGCCTGAAAATTCAATGTGCTTGTAGCTGGGCCATCGCACATAATACAGGTGATAGGCCTCTTGGAGTTCGGGTTTGGAGAGATAATACTCGATCCAGTTACAGGAGCCATGCACGGGCGAGTTTTCCCACAGGCAAAGCCGGGCTGCGTCCCGGAGCCCGAATCCTCCTTGCCATCCGTGGATGACGACAAGGGGAATCCTGCCTGAGCCGTCGCCGATGGGGTTTTGTCCGTAGGCTGTATTGTCCCAGAGAGGCATCACACCTGTTCCCAGGAACCGGTCCAGGTCCAGAATGTAGTGGGTAGCCACGTTTCCCGCGGCAATGGGCGAAATATTGGTGTCATTGCTCGATCCGATATTGTTATAAATATCGGAGCCTGTTGGATCGGCCCGGGTCTGGTTCATTTTGGCCATGGCGATCATGGGACGGGATGCCTGGTACCGGGTCACGTCTACAGGATCGCTCATGGAGTACAGCACATCCTCACTATTTTTAATCTCTGCAAGAATAAACTTGTCCAGGTTGGCCGGGTCGGTAAGGTCAAGCATGGGGGACCGGTAAACTGTTTCGTCCGTGATTGGTACTTCCGCCAGAATAAATTTATTTTTCCCGTGCCCGTCCACTCGGATGAACTGGATCACCAGGCCCGTAGCAGTCAACGCTTTCTTGAATTTAACTAAAAAAACCGCCTGGGTGTTGGTGGTGGGGTCCGGAACCAGGCCGCAGGCATTGACATCAATGAATGGGGCTATGTCGGACAAAGAAACCCGCAACTGCCCTGTGACTTCGGAAAAAAAACGGGTCCCGGAGGCTGGAACACCACTGCTCCCAGGCCTGGTACTGAGCTTCCTCGACTTGTTCAATGGAAGAGCCGTGACATCGGCGGCCTTGATTTTAAGGGCACCCGGAATGTCATTGCCTATATCCAGGGTGTAGGTCTTCCAGGAGATATTTCCGTCTGTAAAGGATTCCGTGGTGGCCGCAACCAGCGGCAGGTCCACCATATTTGAGTCCTCATGGGGGTAGGTGATAAAAACCAGGCCGGAGCGGTCACCGGTCACCAGGGTTTTTCTTATAAAGCGAATGTCCTCATGGTCCCGGGGAGAGGCCGTGTTAAGGGTATGCCTCTGGTCTTCCAGAAGGTCCAGGATCATGGCCTGGTCCGGTTTTCTTACGTCCACCCGGGTGGTATAATCCAAAATTGAGGTAACTACTTCCGGAAAAATTTCCCTGAAACTGAAATCATAGGCAGAAGGGGCCTCGAAATTATATTTCCCGCCCGTGTAGGCTTTTAAAAAAGCCACATAATCCGAATAATTGAATTGTGAGGTAAGAGCACACAAAAGATAAGCCGCCTCGGTAAGGGGGGAGATCACGGCTTCTTCTCCGGAATAATCGGTCGTCCCGGCCCAGGCCATGACAAGGGAACGCAAGACCTTGTTTTTTTTGCTGAACCAAAGCACATAACCGGGGCTTTCCGGGATATTCACCGTGTCCACTTCCAGGCGGAAGGTCCCGTCCGTGTTGACAGTCGTATTTTTCACCGGAATGGTGTTTCCTCTGGCGTCTAAAAGTGCGACGGTCCCGCCTGCCGGGTCCAGGCCCGTGACACGACCGCTAATAGCGCGGGTTTCCCCGGCTTGTTCCACGGAGGATCGGGGCACGGTTCCGCTGGTGAAGCCCAGAATGGTCGGGGTAATCAGGAGAAGAAGCAACAACAGGAGGGTCTTTTTTAAAGATGAGCCGGGTTTTTTCCGTAAAACCGGAACAGCCTTTTCTTGCAAGACCTCGTTAACTGTTTGATGGTTGGTTTTCTTTTTCAACATATACACCAAAGAAAGGCAAAAAATACCAGGGGATGTCGGTAATTCTATGATTGTGATGTGGCAAGAAATCGCTTTTTTGAGGGTAAACTATGAGTGATTCAGCCTTGTGTGTCAAGCAAAATTCGACTACAGGATATTGTGGGTTCAACTGTCGGACGGGAAAAGCGGATCTGGGTCCAGCAAGGGAGTAGAAATGGAGACATTATTAATTGTCCTGATAACTTGATACATATGTTATTATCAGGTAAAAATATGCCATGTAATTCTTATTGAAATTACTATTGGAGATAGTAAATTGTCAAATAAATGGGCAAAGATTGCCGAGTCAGGTGCGCGAACACATGCAATTTAAGCATTATTCAACCCACACAGAACGAACCTGTTGTAACTGGATCAAGCGATATCTTGAATTTCACTGAATAACCGATAGAGAAGATTTTGAAGGAACGTCCATAGATGTTTTTTTTCATTGGTGGAATACAGCCTAAGGCCGTAAATGTAGACGATCAACTCAGGACATGTCCCTCATGCGGCCTTTATCAGGTTCGCCTGAAGAGAGTAGACCACTACCTTTCTATCTTTTTTCTGCCCATTTTTCGTGTCAAAAAAGGAACCCCTTTTTTAGAGTGTCAAAATTGTGGAAGTGTATCCCATGAATTAGACAAGGTTTATTTTGATACCAAACAAGAAGCGGATCATGTTTGCCCTTTTTGCGGGAAACCCTTGGAGCCTTCATACCGCTTTTGCCCCTTTTGTGGAAAGCCGGTGTAAATAAGTGATCTCCATCAGCTGGATTGATGATCTCTGCCAAGGTGAAAATTGAGCCATGAAGAAGTCCCGTCCAGTTCCCACATTCTTGGAGGGACCCACCCCTTAATGAGTTCACTGGTTTGACCTGCATGGGCTAATCGGTTATAAGCGCGGAACCATATACAATATTTGTCCTTGTTGACCTCACATATGCCGTTTTCACTGCCGCCGCACGCGCCGTTTCTTGTATGCTTGGGACATCCTGATTCAGGACATAAAAACCCGGTATGTACTATTGCGCAGTCCCCGCAACTGTGGCATCCCAGCAACATCCGCTTTTCCGGCTCTTCAGCAAACCACATAAGGAGGTTGCGGGATGCTTTATTATCCAGTTTTTTGGAAATTTTTTTACAGACAGGGGCTAAGGGAGAGTCAAAATTGAAAAGCATATTGTGTATTTTATTCAGTAAACTAAAATGAATTTTATCAAACATGGATAAAGGGGAAGGGCTTTTTCCGAAACGCCATTTTTGGTCTTCGCTTACTCTGGCCTTATCGAATGCATAAAAAGCGTTTTCTGGTGAAAAATCAAAATCAGGTAAAAATTCCTCCCAATTGCATATTCCGCTTGATTCCGGCCACCTTATAATACATTTACCCACGTTTCTGACATAATGCTCGGTGCGAGAAAGTCACCCAAGAAATCTCTTGAAAAAGCCTTCTCAATAGCCAAAAAATCTCTCGCCTTAGATCCATCATGCGCTTTTCCATATGTAATCCTTGCAAGGTGCTATCTAATAGTGCGGCAGAATACCAAGGCCATCGCTTCATGCAAAGAGGCCATTCGTTTTGACTCCAATGATGCATTTGCTTACTCAAATCTTGCCTTCATTCTCGCTTTTTCGGGAAAGCTGAGGGAAGCTATCGAGGCAATCGAAAAGGGATTACGTCTAAACCCTATACCACCTATCTATGTCTTTTCATTTCAGGGCCTTGCTTATTATCACGCAGGTATGTATGAAGAGGCGGTTTCAGCATTAGTCTCTATGATTGGTCGGCGAAGACAGCCGACTTCCCCGGGAGACACGTAACATTTGAAAATCCGAGAAATATGTTCATACGCTTGATTTCAGTATGAATCCAACTGAAAAACCTTGAGTCATTCTCCCTTGCTTTTCGCGTAGATAAATTCAGGATCAAGATCAACGCCTTCATCCCATTCAATGGTGTCGAATGCTACCCTTACACGTTTAAATTTATCATAATCGCGTATTTTCTTGAACACACCAAAATTCAGATATGGTTTCATATCCAGAGATCTCTTTTCTCCGTTATCGAGAACAATGCTCAGGGAGAAATCTTCATGGCTTCTTACTTTGCAGACAGCGGGATACATAAGGCCCTCCTTATTGCAGGGGTTTGATTTGGAAAGGCTCTTCACCATTCATGGCAAGCTTCCAGTTTGCAGCAAGCTCCTCTTGATGTAATTCCGCCCATGCCAATACCAGTTTCGTTTGTTTCCTGGGTAGATTGCCAACCAGAATCTCACAGGTCCGGATATCTACCGTTGCCTTGTATTCATTATAGTACACGTGAAAATGAGGCGGGGCATGTTCTCCTGGCGCAAAATACATTCGAATTATGATTCCGTAAAACATTGATATTGTAGGCATAATTCACACCACCTCTTGAAAATTAAGGCAGGCTCGCATCAACCCGACAGGACCCATCAAAATATCGTTTTGATGTAACTTCCCGATTTTTTTGATATTACACTGTTTCACTTGCTCATGTCAAACATTTGAATAATGGTGAGTAAGGAAGAGGACTAAAAGCCGAGGATATCGAATCAACTACCCGAATATTTAAAAAGAGGGCCAATTTTTGAGCCGCTTAATGATTCTTTCATAAAATCTCACATTCTGTTTAGCTTGTCCGTGCGAAATGTATGTTTTTTGTCAGGAGCAGCTTATTATTAAATCGGATTTCTCCAATTCCGTCTGAAGTAACACACTGTCTGTTGCCTGAAATTTGATGTCATATTAAAAGCGATGAGTGCGGTAAGTATGATTGCAGCAATTAATTGAACGCTCCCCGGGAAAATTTCAGAAGCCTGCCCGACAATCGCACTTGCCTGTATCCCTGATGTATCGTATACCCAGTCAACAAAGAAGCCGATTAGAAGGGAAGTAAGGGAAATCATGGACAGGTATATGAAAAGTGCCCGTGTATTGAATATGTTTTTAACAATGTTTATGGTTGCAGCGTTGGTGGCAGGGCCGGTAAGTAAAAAAACCAGTGCCGCACCCGGATTCAGGCCCTTGAGTATCAGTGCGGCGGCAATGGGTGTGGAGGATGTGGCACAGACATACATGGGAATTCCTGTTATCAGCATGACCAGCATGGATAAAAATCGGTGATCATTGGCCCAGAGCGTCAGGTCATCCGGAAAAAAGAAGGTAATGACACCGGCAATTAAGATTCCAATAATAAAGGGCTTTGCAATGTCGGTCAACAATTCTCCATAGGCATATTTAAGTCCGCTCATCAACTTTGCAGACAGTGTCTCATTATTTTGCGGTGCAACTGCACAACTATTTCCAGCACAGCCGCAGTCGCCGGTCTCATAAATTATATTCTGCTTACCAGACAACTCCTCCTTCCCAAAAATGTTTTGGGCAATTCCAGTGGAAATTGCGGTAATAAATCCTGCTACAGGTCGGATGACTGTCATGATGGGGTCCAGCATGGCCCAGGAGATGGAAATGGAATCTACGCCTGACTCAGGTGTGGCAATCATAAAAGATAAGGCGGCTCCGCTATTGGCCCCCTGTTTTTTAAGGCCTGTGGCAACGGGGACAACGCCGCAAGAGCATAAAGGGATGGGTATTCCAAAAAGTGCAGATAAAATGACCGGTTTAATTTTACCGGTTCCAAGATATTGTTTTATTTTATCAGCTTTGAAAAAGACATAGAGAATTCCCGCGACAAAAAAGCCAAACAACATATAGATGGCAACATCAAGATAAATATGCCATGATTCTTTCAGTATTTCATATATAATCGTCATTGTATAGTTCTCCTGTATTTCAGTGTTGAACGTGGTCAAGACTCATGTTAATCAGTGCGGTCACATGGTCATCATCAATAGAGTAGTAAATGATTTTACCTTCTCTGCGGTTCTTTACAATTTTCAATGTCCTTAGTATTCGAAGCTGGTGGGAGACGGCAGAATCTGTCTGGTTACAAATCACGGCAATATCACAGACACAATGCTCCTGGTTTAAAAGTGTAAGAACGATTTTAAGCCTGGATGGATCACTCAGCGCTTTAAAGATATCAGCCATTTGTTGGATATATCTTTGTTGCGGAAGGGTTTTTACAGTTTTTTTCACTTTTTCTTCATTAATACATTTTTCTGAACATATATCCATTTATCACCTCTTCATATGATCAATTACTCATATGATAATTCGCTTATTCTTCCCTGTCAACAGACAAAATGAATTTTCTGTCCACGACAGTTGAAAGAGATAGAAGGCTGCTGAAAAAGATTGAGAAAACAGAAAAAAGGCTTAAATCGTTAAAAGTCAAGAGCTGACCCTATTGTTTTTCTGTTCGTGCGAAATATATTGCAATATATTGAAAACATCAGGCTATCGACATTTTTGTTTTTTTATGGGAATATTAGCGATTTTGAACTTTTGAAGATGTATATTATCCGTGATCGGATGTGATATTAATGGATATCCAAACCATACTATTGAAATTAAAGAATTGGTTTGAGGATTATACTGCCGGTTTTTACTCCGACGAACCCATAATTCAGCAAAACATAATGCTGAAAGTTGAGCACACACGCCGGGTTTGTGAGGCCATTCTAATTATAGGAGGCAGCCTGGATTTATCCAGCGAGAATCTTTCTATTGCTGAAATATGTGCGCTTTTGCATGATATCGGCCGATTCGAGCAATACAAACGATACCGGACGTTTTCAGATCATAAATCAAAAGACCATGCCGAACTCGGCGTAGACGTGATACAGAATTTGCATGTACTGGATGGTCAGTATGAAACAATGCACTAAGAAGAAGGGCATCCCATGACGAGTTCCACGCATAAGCAGCTATCTCTTTAGGTGTGGAAGCAACAATGCGGAATTGAGATGTAATGCGTGGGATAAATGCAGCAACAACCGCTATATCGTCTGGTCGAGAACACGTAGATATCGCGGTATTAAAATCCAAATGAGAGATGTCGGCTGGTAGCAATTCAACGTTTTCGCTAAGACGAACGTTGTCCGATACAACGATCCACTCAACAAAATATACATCGTATCACTTTTGTCTATAATTTGCATATATCCTCTAAAGCTAACGCCTCGGTTAAGAGGTTGGCAAAAGAGCGCAGCGGATTTGCCAATCCTTCTTAAACCGTTATGTGCCCAGATTCAAATTCATAACTGCATTTTTTTAAAACGATTAATTCCTTTTCCCCTTCCTTGTAAATCTCGTCAATGCTTTCCTGAATTCCAATGGTTTTTTTTATTGCAGTTGTAATCTTGCAATAATGTTTGACGTCATCAAGGGACAATATCCTTCCTTTTCTGTCCTTCAGCCATTTATTGCAGACCTGATAACCGCCGATCTGGTATTGCCAGATATTTCCTTCTAATCCTTCAAAATACTGATCCTTATTGATGTAAACGCGTTCATCTGTTTTGTCATGTTTGATTTTGTCCACCCTCTTGTCTCCTGTTCCCTGGAATTTCACAATCGGGGAATCAAGTTCGGGTGATTGCATAAGATGCAGATCCGCAAGACGCTTGCCGTATTCGGCCAATTCTTTAAAAAGGCGGTTGTCTTTTGTAAAAGGGGCTCTCGGAAAGTCGGTTTTCAGAAATTCAGCGTATTTTTCGCGGTAAGTGTTGGAGTAAAAAACAGCGTATATGTAGTAGAAAATATCTTCAGGCTTCGGTTTTGTTTTGTAGGTTTCAGATAAAGCGGAAAATATTTTTTCGCTGATGTTTGGTTTTCTTTCTTTTGACTCTTTTAGATGGCTGAAGAGATCGTTTTGATCTGGGTCGGGGTAAAGGTAGAGGGGAAAGAAATAATCTATAGTTTTTAACGAAACAGTCACGTGCTCAACAAGTACATTGGCACAAAGGATATGGCTCCACGGAATTTTCGTTTCTACTCTCTTTGGCAAAATTAACCCTAAATTCTTCTGCAACATATGCCTCATGACGTTTCTTCGTGGCCTTTCAACCAATACGCCATGATAGAATATCCATTTAACATCAAATGGTCTGTATAAAATCCTTTCAAATGAGTTTTCGCAATCCTTGTCATTTCTTAATTTTTCCCGTGAAGAATTTAGCGCCCAAGTGGCCTTGTCTTTCAGTTTAAAAGGCTCTGATATTAGCTCATCCGGTATTTTTTCATCGCAAAACATCCTGATGCGCCGCTCAAGGGCTTTTTTATCTGTATCAATAACGAATTTGTCCCTTGCAGTAACTATCCCTACGCTGTTTATTGGAAAAACATCGGTTATTTTCGGCGACTTTTCATAAAGTTCCAGCAACTTTTCATCCCTTGGAACAAAAAGATGAAATTCTGATTTAGGAGCTATTTTTTGCCATTTTGTTGTTGCGATATCATTATTGATAAGCCAGTCGTATTTTTCCTTTCTCAGCCCCCAGATTTCAGAATGAAGAATTTCCCCGTCCTTTTTATTGTTTTTGGCTTTTGTCTTGATGAATAACGCAATGGCTGTTCCCTGACGGATATCAAACACGTTTTCATCCTTTGAACCGTCCGGGCATTTCTCTTTTTTCAAGCTATTGCCGTGCAGATCAAGCAAATAGATTTCGTTGAAACTGTTCATCAACGACTCACGCATTCCTCTGAAGGTGGGATTATCGAGATAACTGTGATTGGTAATAAACCCCAAGACGCCTTCGCCGGCCTGATCTATCTTCCACTGACCGAAACGAATAAATTTAACATAATCGTCTTGCAGCCATTTGGGGTTCTTTTCGCCAAGCGGTTTCCCATCTACAAAGTAATATCCATCATCTTTAATGCCGTTTTTATGTGTGTAGCCTTTCTTTAACAGGAGATCTATCCATTCTCCCTTGTTTGCAGAATGCCCGGAATATGGAGGGTTACCCAATATCACCAGTATCGGCTGTTCTTTTTTCACTTTTCCGGCCAATCGCGATTCTTCGGAAAGTGAAGCCATACCGGGCAAACTGGTTTGCTCAAGTTCCTCCATATCAAGGGTGCTTGTCAGATAGAGTTTAAACCTGTCATCCTTTTGGAGTTTGTAACCGAGTTCTTCCAGAAGAAACGACATCTTCAAATGCCCTACCGCATATGGCGCCATCATAAGTTCAAAGGCATAGAAGTTTTTAAGGATATGTTCTTTGATAAATCCTTCTTTATCACCTTGGCCGTATTTTGATGCAAATTCATCGACCGCCAGTTTTGCTGCCTCAGCCAGAAAGGTAAGCGTGCCGGATGCCGGGTCCAACACTGTCACGGAGTTACTCGCCATGCCGTCAGCTTTGCCGAAGCGATCCTTTAAAATATGGTGAAGCGAACGTACAATATAGGAGACAACCGGTTCAGGCGTATAATAGACACCCCGTCTTTCCCGGGTTTTTGGATCATATTCCGCTAAGAAGGTTTCATAAAAATGAACAACAGGGTCTTTCCCTTTGCCTTCTCTGAAATACTCCTGAAGGAGTTTGTTTACATCCGCCACAGATAACACTTCCGCGATATCATCAATAATCCATTCCATCTGAACCGGAACGTCTTCAAGTGAAACAAACCGGAAAACATCTCTTAATATTCCGATGGTGCGGGGGATGTTGTCGTAGGCGAGTTTTCTGTTGAAACCGTTTTTTGCCCGCATGCGGGCGGCAAACAGACCATAAGTGATTGTTTGGGAATAGAGATCGGCAAAGTCCTCTTTTGAAAGCCAGCTGATTAAAAACTGGCTGAACGCATCATAAAATCCAAGGATAAAACCTTTGCCCGCTTTTTCTTCCTCTGCCAGTTCTTCGACAACTACCTCTTCCTTTAAAAACCTCGTGCGTTTTGCCAGTTCTATCGCCAGATTTTTTGCATCGTAAACCTTGGGCAGAGAGAATGAATAAAACGCCTCCATCAATTTTGTGAAATCCGGCTCCTTTTCGACAGGAGGAATTGTTTTAAGCTTATGCACAATGAAAGGTCTGGCAATCAAAGCCTTTTCAACAAGAATACCATTTCGATAAAGCCTGAACTCGAAAAAATTTGTTAATATCAGATTCGGGAACGTGCCCCGGTACCGCTTCAACTGCTCTGAAACCTCTATTGCATCTAAATTTTCGACAGTTGGCGCTTTGGCTTCAACATATCCCACAACACGTTGTTTGCCGTCCCAGACCCGGAAATCCGGATTACCGGCTTCAGTGCTTTTGGGGAGAGTGGTAATGTGGATTCTGCCCTTGCCGAAAGATAGCGCCAATTTTCCGAGCAATTCTTCAAGGGTTGCATAATAGCTTTCCTCTCTTGCATCCCCCTGATTTGCAATCCTAACAATTTTTTTCAGATATGATTTCAGCATACAGGTTGCCTGGATTTAACACGTTGTTATTATTTACTATATACAAGGCACATAACGTTGCCTTCACCCGTTTATCGGGTGAAAGGTGTGGTTGGGACATTGTGTAGAAAGGCATAGACTGTCAACTGTGTAGGCCTGACACCTATGTCTTTCAATTGTCCTCGCAGTTTCAATTTTAACCTGTTCCTATTTTATCTCTTTACTGAACATTTTAAATAAAGGGCTGATAGGCCGCAGGCCCAGCAGTCCCTCTTGATTTTTTTGTTAGCATTTTTTTAAATTATTTCTTGGTGGTTGTCTATGGCTCCATTGGTTCGATAAGAAGTTTTATGCCCTCAAGAATCTCCAACATCTTTCCTTCTGATACCTGCCCAATTTTCTCAATCAAGTCGCTTTTGTTTACTGTATATATTTGTGAGATGTTAACAACGCTCTTCTTTGGCAGATTTGCTTCACCTTTATTGAATGAGACATTGCCCGGGGCTTTGGCTCTTTTAATATTCGATGTTAACGAGCAGACTACGACTGTTTTGATATTGCTTGAATTAAATATATTGTTTTGGATCACAATATGTGGATGCTTATATCCTGGCTCAGACCCGCTTGGTTCTCCTAGGTCTACCCAATAAATTTCACCTTGCTTTGCTACCATGATTCTTGCTCCACAATTTTACGCTGTTTTTTCTGCATAGCTTTGGAGACAATATCTTCTTCCTTACTTGGCGAATCACCATAAGTCGCATTAAGTTGAGCAAGTATTTTTTTGCCGGCCTGTTTTTTTAAATAATCTTTGACGGCAAGGGTGAATAATTTGCTGCGAGAAACATGCAGGTCGCTGGCTAACTGATTGACTTGATTGAATAAATTCTCTTCTAACGATATCGCTGTTTTCACACCAGGCATTTTGTCACCTCCTGACATAATATTTGGTATTTATCCTACTTGACAGTATCTGACTTATTCGAGCTATTGTCAATACCAATATTCATACTATTTAGAAGCTTCTAAGTGGTGTCTTTTGGAGGCTAACGTTGCCTTCACCCGTTTATCGGGTGAAAGGCGTGGTTGGGGGATATTGTGTAGAAAGGCATAGGCTGTCAACTGTGTAGGCCTGACACCCATGTCTTTCCGTAATTATACTTTTTCTACAACAGCACTAACCGCCGTCATATATTCAGACATGCCGCGCAAAAAGATGTCGTTGTGATTGGCACCGAGGATCTTTAGAAACGTTTTGTCTACTGCTTGACAGGCATCATAGAGTACCTGGCCATCTGAAAAAGGGATTATATGGTCGCGCTCCGCATGAATGATGAGGGTGGATTTACTAACTAAATGCGTGGATCTTTGTCAACATTTCGAAAACCCTCCTCTTCTCTAAAACCAAGGGCCTGCACATCGATACCTAAAAGCCTCAACAGTGGACCGTCATAAGCAAAACCACTCTCAACGATGAGACCGTCGATCTGGCTTTGGTAATGGGAGGCAAGTTCAAGGGCCGATGCGCTCCCCAATGATCTCCCCATAACGAGAAAAGGACCTTTGCAACCGTTTTCTTTTAACCAGTCTTGCACAAAGTCAAAAATTACATGGCAATCCCGCATCATGGCCGTTATGGTGGGTTGTCCCGTGGGTCGGCCATACCCTCTGTAGTCAACAGGCATGAAGTTGATCCCCATTCGGGTGTACAATGGGCCCATTTCATTGTAATCTGCGACAATCTCACCGTTGCCGTGAAAGAATAGTATATTGGGGGCCGATTTTTCAGCCATATGGAATCGGCCACCTACTACTACTACTACTACATCCTCCGCAGAGTCGCACGCGCCTGATCCTTCCCATTCAGCCCTGGGATGAAAGAGAAACATGAGAATGTCTGGACGGTCAAGATTGGAATAATCAATGTTCGAAATATCAATCATCAGAAAGCCTCTCTATCTTTTACGAGGGGAATGCAAGCATAGTTGAATCACACCTCAAAGACATTATCTCACGATTTTTGCGCAAACTGTCCTCGAAATATTCCAATCTTACCCCTAAAGAAATACAGGTCGCCGGTCTTGTAAAAGAAGGGAAAACTTCCAAAGAAATAGCCGAAGTGTTTAATTCGAGTAAAAAATGGGTCAAGGATAGGGCCATTATGTTTGATTGACCCTTGTTAATACTTTATAAAAGTAAATCAGTGACTCTTTTATTATTAAAAGCGCCCAAGTTATTTCCCGTCTGATTCATTCGTTATCTTCAAAGTATCTTCTGATTTCATGACCTTAGCAACATATATCGTGAGAGTTGGACCATCTGTAGAAAGGCTACTTTTCTTTTCTCTGGTTTGAATTCTTTATATTCCTGTATTACATGCTTTTCCAGGATGAACTCGATAGTATTATTCATCAAAAATCAAATAAAGTCAACAGGTTTTGGTTAAAATGACTGATAGATGGTATGTGCATGGGCACAGAAATTCGCGGTTTCAATAAAGGGTAAATTTTAATAAAGACATCTTCTTGATAATTTGTAACAGTTCAACTATCTTTAGACAGGATAAACGGGAATAACAGGATAGTTGAAGACAATCTTGTCTATCCTGTAATCCTGTCAAATATATTTTCCAGGTAAACTATGAGGAGATGAGTATATGGCCCTTAAATTATATAATACTGCAACACGTAAAAAAGAGGATTTTAATCCTTTAGAGCAAGGCAAGGTCGGTATATATGTCTGCGGGGTAACTGTATATGACTACTGCCATATCGGTCATGCCCGCTCAGCAATCGTGTTTGATGTCCTGGTGAGGTATCTCAGAGAAAAGGGGTTTGATGTTACATATGTGAGGAACTTCACTGATGTTGATGATAAGATTATAAATAAGGCTAATGAAACGGGAAAGGAAACCAGCGTCATAGCACAGGAATACATTGATGCCTTTTATGAGGATATGGATCGGCTGTATGTGTTGAGGGCTGACATAGAACCAAGGGCCACGGAATATATTGATGGAATGATTGATATGGTAACCACTTTGGTTGATCGGGGTTATGCCTATGTTGAGGGAAATGATGTATTTTTCTCGATAGAAAAATTCAAGGAATACGGCAGGCTTTCAGGACGTAAACTTGAAGATATGCAGGCGGGAAGCAGAGTTGCCGTTGATGAGAAAAAAAGACACCCGATGGATTTTGTGCTGTGGAAAGAGGCAAAGCCCGGTGAACCGCAATGGGACAGCCCATGGGGTCCTGGCAGGCCTGGCTGGCACATAGAATGCTCTGTGATGAGTAATCATTACCTTGGCCCTTCTTTTGATATACATGGTGGTGGCAGAGATCTCCTTTTCCCTCATCATGAGAATGAAAGGGCTCAGTCTATTGGGGCAAATAACGGTGTTTTTGCAAATTACTGGGTTCATAATGGTTTTGTCAAGATTGAATCAGAAAAGATGTCCAAATCTTTGGGGAATTTCTTGACCATCAGGGATGTGCTGAAAAGCTATCATCCCCAGGTACTGCGACTTTTTCTCCTGTCAAAAAATTACAGGGGTCCCCTGGATTTTTCAAAGAATGCCATATTGGGTATCCAATCCGGTCTTGTTCGAATCTACAGGACCCTCGAAAGACTGGAGGATGTAATAGGCCCCTACGAGGAGGAGAAAGAAGATCTTCGGAATGATCCGTTTATGAAACAATTCTTTAGTGTGATGGATGATGATTTAAATACTGTAGGTGCTATTGGCTTGATTTTTGAGAAGGTGAGGGAACTCAATAAATTTCTTGATGCATTAACCGGTTCCATTGATAAAAAGACCCGTATTCGGTTTATAAATGATTGCCACGGACTGTTTCGTGCCGGCCGTGTCCTTGGTCTTTTACAGGAAAGCCCTGCCGAATTTTTCAAACAACTTTCCGACCATGTGAAAGATGTTGATCCGAATGAGATCGAAAAAATGATTGAGGAAAGGAACATGGCCAGAGCTGCAAAGGACTGGGCAAAGGCCGATGAGATCCGCATGCATTTAAAAGAGATGGGCGTTGTCCTTGAAGATGATCCCAAGGGGACCAGTTGGAGACTTGATGTTTGAGATTGTAACCGATCTTACACCCTGTGGGGATCAACCCGGGGCAATTGAGGATATTACTGAGGGTATAATAAAAGGGTTTGCCCATCAGGTCCTGCTTGGAGTGACCGGATCAGGCAAGACTTTTACAATGGCACAGGTCATTGCAAGAGTTCAAAAACCCACCCTTGTGATTGCACCCAATAAGACATTAGCTGCTCAACTATACGGGGAGTTGAAGAAGTTATTTTCTGACAATGCAGTAGAGTATTTTGTAAGTTATTATGATTACTACCAGCCGGAAGCATATATTCCACACACCGATACCTACATCCAGAAGGACTCAAGCATCAATGAACATATTGATAAGATGCGACATGCCGCCACAAGGTCATTGTTGGACCGTGAAGACGTGATTATTGTGGCCAGTGTTTCATGCATATATGGTCTGGGTTCACCCGAGGCCTACCATGACATGCTCCTTTATGTTGAAAAAGATAATATCCTGTCAAGGGATGATGCCGTAAATAAGCTTGTTGAGATCCAATATGAGCGTGGTGATGTTGATTTTTACAGGGGACGATTTCGCGTTCGAGGAGATGTGCTGGATATCTATCCGGTTCACGAGGCGGATAGGGCCGTGCGTGTCAACTTCTTCGGAGATGTGGTGGAATCTATTTCCGAGATTGATCCTCTGACCGGAAAGACCATTATATCCCTTAATCGTATAACAATTTATCCTGCGACTCATTTTGTAACTACAGTGGAAATAAGGGAAAAGGCTATCAATCAAATCAAGATTGAACTCGAAGAACATATCGAGTATTTCCGTTCACAGGGTAAACTGATAGAGGCTCAGCGAATCGAAGAGCGCACACGATTTGATCTGGAAATGATGTTGGAGACAGGTTATTGTCATGGGATTGAAAATTATTCCCGGCATTTGACAGGGAGAGTGCCGGGGGAACATCCACCGACACTTCTCGATTATTTTCCAAGAGACTTTTTGGTAATTATTGATGAAAGTCATATTACGGTTCCACAACTGAATGGTATGTATAAGGGAGACAGATCCAGGAAAGAGACATTAGTGCGCTATGGATTCAGACTTCCCTCAGCACTTGATAACAGGCCCTTGAGATTTGATGAATTCGACTCAAAGGTCAAACAGACTGTATATGTTTCAGCAACACCAGGGCCTTATGAATTTGAAAAGACCCAGAGGACAACTGAACAGATCATAAGGCCCACAGGTCTAATAGACCCCGAAATCGTTGTCAGTCCTGCGACAAACCAGGTTGATGACCTGCTTGGATGGATCAGGGAAAGAGTGGAGCAAAATGAGAGGGTTCTTGTGACTACTCTGACTAAAAGAATGGCTGAAGACCTTACTGAATATTACTCGGAACTGGACGTCAGGGTAAGGTATTTGCACTCTGATATAAAGACCATTGAGAGGATGGAGATAATCAGAGATCTTCGATTAGGGGTTTTTGATGTCCTGGTAGGGATTAACTTGTTGCGTGAGGGCCTGGATCTTCCCGAGGTCTCTCTTGTTGGAATTCTTGATGCGGATAAGGAGGGATTTCTTCGATCAGAGAGATCCCTTATCCAGACCTGCGGCAGGGCGGCAAGGAACATCAACGGTACTGTAGTACTCTATGCTGATGAAATAACCAATTCAATGAAGGGTGCCATTGATGAGTGCGATAGACGTCGAAAAATTCAATTGAAGTATAATATGGAACATAATATTACACCTGCAACTATTAAGAAGAACATTGATGATATTTTGGGGTCTGCATACGAGGCAGACTATGTAACGGTACCTGTCATTGCAGAAGGGGAAGGGGAATATTTGACACCGGAACAGCTTGATGAGATGATTAAAAGTATAACGGCGAGAATGAAGGATGCTGCTAAGAAGCTTGATTTTGAAGAAGCAATATTATTGAGAGAGCAGATAAAGATACTTGAGAAAAGAGAGCTGGAAATGATGCCTTTTATTTAAGGAAGAGGAAGCAGGTAAATCAGTATGACATGTACGATTGGTATTGATATTGGGTCAGCATTTTCAAAAGGGATAATCATTCGTGATGAAAAGATCATGGGATCTTCCGTATGCCCCTCCGGGGGAAATTATGAATTTACCTCTGTCAGGGTCCAGGAAAAACTGCTTCTTAAAGCAGGCCTGTCTTTGAAAGATGTCACCTATACGGTTGCAACTGGATATGGCGCAAAAACCGTGAAATTTGCAGACACGACAATAACAGACATATCTTGTCACAGTAAGGGCATATCCCATCTTTTTCCTGAAGTTAGAACAGTAATTGATGTTGGTGATTTAAACAGCAAGGCATTTCGAATTGATGGGAATGGAAACCTTCAAAAGTTTTTATTAAGCGGCAAATGTGCTGGTGGGAGCGGAAGAATATTACAGGTAATAGCCAAAGTATTACAGTTAAAAGTGGAAGATTTGGGGGATTTATCTTTAAAATCGAAGCGAAGAGTTGATTTTAACACCGGCTGTGCAGTTTTTGCAGAATCTGAAGCGATATCAAGAATAGCTGAAGGGGTAGCAAAAGAAGAGCTCCTTTCCGGAATCCATAGGGCCCTGGCTGCTCAGATCAACAGCCTGGCAGAGAGGTTGTCAATTGAAAGAGAATTTGCCCTTATTGGAGGCGGCGCAAGAGATGCAGGACTTGTCAAGGCGATGGAGGATATAAGAGGATATGATATTATTGTGCCACCGGAACCCCATATGACAGCTGCCCTTGGTGCTGTGATTATTGCGGGTGAAATGTCAAAAGTTTGATTTACCCATTATCTATACTGAGAACCTGACAACTAAATAGTCTAACTCCGTCATGCCGGACTTGATCCGGCATCCAGTACGTGCGCCTGGATTCCGGCTTTCACCGGAATGACAATATTGAGGTATTTAATTGCCGGAGTAATATCTATACCGTGAACCTGACAATCTGACTATATTATAGTTTTAGAAGGAGATAGGGCCAATGAATGAAAAGAACAGTATTATTTCGACTAAGATTGAAAAATATTATCAAGACTATGGCACCAGGGCAAAGGAATTGAAAAATGAAGGCAAGAAAATCATAGGCTATGTCTGTTCCTTTGTTCCTCTTGAGATTATAACCGCTGCGGGCTGTATCCCCTTTCGCATAAGAGGAGATATACAGGAGCCGATAACCAAGGGAGATACACTGCTGGAGACTATCGTATGCCCCTTTGTGCGCAGTTGTTTTGATCTCTCAGTAAAAGGAAAATATAATTTCCTTGAGGGTATTGCTATCCCACATGCCTGTGACAGCATGACCCGGAGCTATAGCACGTGGGTCTATTCCTTAGACCTCCCATTTTCTCATTTCATTAACATTCCATCTGTTGTCAAAGAAGCATCATTTGAATTCTTTGGTGCTGAGTTAAATACGTTTAGAAAGGCATTGGAGACATTCACCGGAAAAAAGATTACTGATGATGATATTGCTGAAGCCATTTATCTGTATAATGAAAACAGGGGCAAGGCAAAAGAGCTTTATGAGTTCAGGAAGCCTGATCCGCCTGTTATATCAGGAACAGAACTGACCAAAGTATTAACAGTCGGATCAAGCCTGCCGATCAGTGAGTCCAATGCATTATTTGATGAGGTATTAAGAGAATTGCGAAAGAGAAGGGAACCCCCTGTCAAGAAAGGACCCCGTATACTGGTTGATGGAGCATGCATGGATAATGTCGAATTTATCAAGATAATTGAAGAAAGCGGGGCCAATGTGGTAATTGATACGCTTTGTAATGGCACAAGGGATTACTGGCCCCAAACAGATGCCGGAGGGGAGCCTGTTGATGCACTTGCCCATCGGTATCTGGATAAGATCAATTGTCCCAAGACATATCGGGATAATGTGGCAGGAACATTTGAGGGAGATATTACATCTCGATTTGGTGATATTGGCTTTTTTGCTGAAGAGTTCAATGTTGATGGTGCATTTCTCTATGTCTATAAGTATTGCGACCCGTTTGGTTTTGAGGTTCCGGCAAGAAAAAGATATTTTGAAACCATTAACGTCCCGCTTCTCTATATAGAAGATTTATATTCAAGCGGGGCCATTGGCCAGTTAAAGACGAGGATTCAGGCATTTCTGGAGATGATTGAATAGGAAATGGTGTTGGTCCTTGACTTCGAGCGGAAAAGTCCTGTGTCAGGGTCTGACCCCTAAAAGGAGGGTTGATAAATGGCTGAGAAACAAAAAAAAGATAAGAAGAGGAAAAGAAGAACTGCAACCGAGGCGGCCAGTTCCATCGGCCCAATGGTAAAGGAATTTATTGTCGGCACAAACCGGATAAAGGAAGAAGGAAAGCAGAAACTTGCCTTTACATTTATTGTTTGTTGTCACGAAGAGATATTGCGGGCCCTGGATGTGGCACCAATCTGGACCGAAAATTTTGCCGGTATCTGCGGTGCAAAGAGAGATGCGGAAAGATTCCTCAATAGAGCAGAGTCCCTGGGTTTCTCACGTTCCCTTTGTACGTATGCCCTTTGCGGGCTCGGCTTTGACCATTGGAGGGA
>Ga0233412_10000473_pt1 | contig 23455 bp, 22 predicted proteins | sample Na_anoxic_4_MG_FD_180667 | JGI IMG/M metagenome (GOLD analysis project Ga0233412, IMG submission 180667) | Seawater microbial communities from Saanich Inlet, British Columbia, Canada - Na_anoxic_4_MG | ecosystem: Environmental > Aquatic > Marine > Inlet | place: Canada: British Columbia...
CCCACAAGAATATACGGATTTTTGCCAAGTATTTACAAGACATTCTGAATATCCTGACAAATTTTTGGGATTTGTTGATGTTAAAATAAATTATAATCCTGTATTAAAAAATCAATTAGTTGTTTATATTATTAAAAACAATGGAGATATAGATGATGTATCAGTATTGAATAAATGTATAACAGGAAAACCAAGAAATAACTTACAAATCGCTATGCGCGTTTCCATTCAACCACAAATAGATGAATATAAAAACAATAATTGCATAAAGGTATGCGAATTATGTGGCGAACACGATAGAATAGAAATAGACCATCATAGTGAGAAAATGCCGTTTGCTAAATTATATATTGATTTTATGGAAATTAATAAATTACATATACCGACATTATTTAATGATACAAAAAGTCATATGAAATGTTTCAAAGAAGAAGATTATAGTTTTCAAGAAAAATGGATACAGTATCATAAAGATAATGCTATTTTAAGAATGTTATGTAGAACATGTAATGGTTCTCAAAAAAGGTATAAAAAATAATTGTCCCATTTTAAATCTTCAAGGGTTTAAATCTTCAAGGGTGTAAAATGGGACAAAATATAATAAAAAGATATAAAGTTTATTTTTTATTATATTAGATATGAATATAGACGATAAACAAATTCAAAAATCAACGATTATACAGAATGGAATAACATTACTACAAGATAAAGTAAAAGGTTTATTGGAGAATGAAATTCATGACAAAGATGATGAAATATATATGATAATTGAAAAGAAATTATTAAATGATGAGATTGGTGTATTACATAATAAATTACAATTGACCTATCAAAAAATTAGTTCTGATTCTGAATTGATTTCAATGAAAACTGATGAAATAAATACATCAAGAACCAAATTATCAATCCTTGCCGAAAATAAACTTACAAATACAAATTTAAATTTTATGAAATGTGATGAAATAAAAATATTAAAAAATAAAAATCATAATTTACTACAAAATAGTATAATTGATGCGAAAAAATATAAATTACAAAGTGAAGAAATTACTTTATTACATGGACAAATAGCAGATCTTATACGCTCAAATAAAAAATTATTATTATCACATAGTAGATTTGCTGAATCAATTGATCTAAAAACATTAGAAGATATTATAAGTTTTTTACAACACGAACAACAAAATATAACTACAAATACGATATAAATAAATTAAATATAAAGATTAATTATTTTATTTTATAAATGAGTTCATTAACCGAAATTATGGAACAAAGAATGAAAGAAAGAGAAATACTTAATGATAATATTGAGTACACTACTGTTTTTAATGATGGTCAACCTGATAATGCATTGCCAATTGTGAATACGAATGCTGATGTCAATTACACCAACAATAATACATATTCTAATATGGATGATTATTTGAATGATAATAATGTAATTAAACCGAAAGATCCAAATATGGATAACATTCCAAGATATTTTTTAGAATCAGGTGATAATCAAATCGAAATTAAAGATACTGGTTGTCTTGAATGCAATCCACCAATCATTACTTTTGATTATAATTTTAATGATTTACATTTACCTAATAATGAAGCGCCAATTATACTTAAAGTTAAAATAAATAAAAAAGAGTTTGAATATCCTTTCATATATAAAAATGAATTTATTAGCAAAAGAAAATATGATGAACGATTTGAAGGTATGGATATACCAAATAGTTTGCATACAGAAACTCACTTTTGTAAATGGACTATACCAGATGGTCTGGTCAAAAATATGCCATCAGATGATAATTATAGATATATAACATTCGCAATACACGACCATGAATTATTGTTTAGACAAGCCAAATTCAGAATGATTAATGATGCGTTATATAGAGAACAATATGGAAAAAAATAGTAACTTCAAATTTTTACAGTTCCTTTATTACAGTTCCTTTTTATTAGTTCCTTTTTTACAGTTCAAATTATATTATTAAAATTGATAATATAATTATCCATACAACTTGTAGAGAGAAATTCAAGATAAATATTGACTTTTTATTTCATTCGTTAAATAAGTATTTTTACTTATGGCGCTTATTATTTTTCTTGTTTCTTTTACATCGTTATCCAAGTCTGTCATCGTATGAAATACCAACATGGTTATTTTTGTTTGTAAATCATCCTTTACATCCCACCCTTCATTCTCATCTTGCCATTTATGTATGTTTACTCTTTGTTTCAACGACAATTCACTTATCCCCTTCAACATATGTAGTAGTTCATTATCCTTTTCCCATATATCATTGTCCTTTACATACAATGTCTTTCTAGAAGCATCTGTACAATGAATCGGTCTTTGTAAAATATCCATTTCACTTAAACCAGTTACCATCATTTTTGTTATGGATTTTGTTAATCCATTCTCTATGGTATGATCATATGTTTCTGCGGTTATCGGCAATGAATCTATAAAATCAGTTAAATTCATCGCATCTTTACAATGCTCATTTAAAAACATCTGAATATTGAATTGATTATTTGTCGTATTATGACTATTTGTATTTGTATTATTGTTGATTTGATTTCCTATCAAGGGCATTATTTCCATTAATTTATCCATTACATCTTGATTCTTCAAGAGCATTTTTACCAAGAATTCCTTATCTACATCTACATTCGTAGTATTTGTAGTATTCGTATTATTAGTATTTGAGTTTTCTTCCCCTTGAACAATGGAGCACTTCTTTTTGTGATACCATAAACTATTTCTAGCAGAATATTCTTTACCACATTCACAAACAAATATTTTTTGAGAGTTTTGGCTATTTATTTGTTCTAAATGGTTCAATTTTGTTCTATTTATATGTTTACCAGTCAATGTGTGTTTTTTCCATTCGCTTGGTTTGCTACATTCATAATCACATATTTCACAATTAAATTGTTTGGCGATTTTTGGATATAAATTCATTCTAAATCGTTCTATATTATTAGAACAGAAAATATCCCTAAATACTTTCCGCAAATACTTTAAAAATTAACAATCACAAATTAAAATAAATTAAAATTGAAATCAGAGCATAATGCTCTAAAACGCTTTTTCACCACTTTTCTCAATCCTTTTTCCAAGAATCAAAAAAACACAACAAATATATGTGTGTAATTTTAAAAAGTCAGATTAGGTCTGTGAAAAAAGTAAAAAAGTAAAATACCTACAACCATCATTGACAGTGCCTTTTTTTCAGTCCATCTTTTTTACCTACATATGTAGACGATTGTCTACATCATCTAAATAGTATTGTATATTTTTTGTGTAAAAACAGTCCCTTGAAGTCAAGGTAAATCAGAGAATTTATCCCCCGAAAATGGGAAATCCATATTTGAGAATCCTCGGCACTGGATTTGGGGGATAATTATACCCATTGACTCAGTCCAAGGAAAATATCCTCCGAATCGGTAAAATAAGGAAACTCATTGCGGATTATTGGATTTCTAGCCATTCATTGTATGTTTTATCAAATTGGATGATAAAATCCTCCATTTTCGGAAAATAGATATTTTCATTATAGATTGTCGGATTTCGGGACATATCAATGTTGATGGAGTATATGACGATAATAATTATATTTAGTTATTTAAAAATAAATCACTATTAAAATATATGAATGATAATAGTGATAAAGATTATTTATTAAAATCACTAGATAATGAAAATAATTCAAGTATAGGTAACCTAAATTCAAAACTAATTAAATCAATGAAAAATGATTATTTACAACAGTTACAATTATCTAGAGACAAGTTAAAAGAATACCATAAAAAATTAAAAGACTACAGATATGTAGACGATTTATCAAATATTCAATATGGTAGATATATTAGATGGATTAATTTAACAGATCCTAACAACTTAAAATTAACAACCGGTGGAATAATAATAGATATTAAAATTTGCGAAACTGGTATTCATCTTATATGTAAAAATTTTAAGAATCATAAATTTCAAATAAGAATAAATGAGTGTTTTATTTTTCAAAAAATAACAGAACAAGAAAAAATTATTTTATTCGCACTAGATTATCTAGACAAATAATAAATTGGTTAAAATGAATTGGTTAAAATGAAAAATCATCATTTCTGTTTACTATTATTATATATTATATTTCGTTCTAACGCTGCTTTATTAATATTATCTAAATATAGATTTTGTTTTATTCGGGTAAATTCAAGTTGTTTATTTATACGTAGTATTGTATTTTCATATCTATGCTCTGGTTTTAATTTAGATTGTTCTGCTGCGTATATTTTTATATCATTATAATGTTGATTAATCGCCTGTTTTATATGTATTGGTTCCATATTTGTTACATCTAAATCCATAATACCCTGATAACCTGGTATAATATTATCTGTATTCATCTATTATAATAAATAATATATTTAATTTATTATTATATTTTTTGTCATTATTTGACATCAATTTTTATATGGTATCAATCGGGGATATATTTAATATTTGTTTCCAAACATTTATTCTTTTTATCGCTTGTAAATGTAGTTCTAAATAACACATTTTAGCATATTCAGTAGTAAATAAATTATCTTCGGCATGTCGAAGAACCCGTTCTCGGAACAAATTTTCGGCATGTTGAAAAGTATTTTTAAACTCTTCATCTCTACTATTAAGTCCATAAATTAAACATCTGTCAAAATCATAAGCACTTAATAAGTCAGCTTCTCTTACTATATGATAAGCTGATTGATATATTCCTAAATCAGGAAATCCGTTTTCTTTAACCTTAGAATAAGACATGGTATTGATAATATCTGTAATAGCTTTTCTTTCAGAATCGTTCATTTTTATTTTATCTTTTAAAAATGCTTCTAGATTTACAATACCTTCCATTTCATTCATATATTTACTATCACACATATCATGTAAAGTGGCTGCCAAATAAATAATAATAATATGGTCTTTTATACTTGGATTTAATTCAACTTCTTTTTCGTAAATAGTATGAGCATAATGTAATACATTCATACTATGTGTAATATCATGGGAACTATCAATATTATATTGTTTTGATGTAAGTAATATAAATTTACACAAGTCATTTATAATTTCATAATTCATAATTATTAATAATAAAGTATTATTGGATTATAATTAATTTCAATTTTTTATTAAAAAAAACTTCAAATATGTTCTAGTCTATGTAGACACAGAATTGGATTTCATAAATTGTTTGATATATCCCGATAATATACTTTTGTATATAATTTTTAATGGTGGAAATTGATTACATATATAAAGTCCGGCGCGAATTTGTATATTATTTTGTAGCGCAATATGAATCGACTTGTGAAGTAATTCTATAGAGGTCCATTCATCAATATTAGTACTTGTAGGTTCGATATATGAAATATTTTGAGCTATAATAATCATTTCTTCCAGTTTGGTCATTTATTAGTCTTATTTATTTTTTTTGATTTTTTTGTCTTATTAAAACCAATTTTTTTTCTAAACTTCTTTAATTTTTTAGTAGTTCCTTTTTTGGAAATGAATCGTTGTTTATTTTTACATTTGAAATTATAAAAATCGATACCTCTATTTTTAAAAATTCTCTCTCTACACGTTGATATGGATACAGATTCATTATTGTCATATAACCCTATTTTTTTTATACATTTACATAATTTAGTAGCTAATATGTTTTCAGCCGTATCTTTATAGGTTTGATTTTTTTGTTTAGGAATTTGATAATAGTTAATTATTTTTCTATAATCAGATTGTGTTAAATTCATCACTGTATAATATCAGTCAATATTTAATAAATATTTTATAATTTTTTTTGTTAATATTTTTATAAACAACTATTATATATATATATATATGATGAATAAGCCTTATAAAATAGTAGTTTTTGATTTAGATGAAACATTAGGATATTTTACAGAATTTGGAATATTTTGCGATTGTTTAAATTATTATTTTAAAAATGACAAATACTCTGATATTCATTTTAACGAACTATTAGATTTATTTCCTGAATTTATAAGACCTAAAATATTTTCTATATTAAAGTATTTAAAATTAAAGAAAGAAGAAAATAAATGCTATAAGGTAATGATTTATACTAATAATCAAGGACATAAAAACTGGGCTTTAAATATCAAAAAATATTTTGATACAAAAATTGATTATAAATTATTTGATCAAATTATAGCAGCTTTTAAAGTTAGAGGTAAACCAGTCGAATTAGGTAGAACATCCCATGATAAAACAATTGATGATTTTATAAATTGTACTAAATTACCCACAGATATAGAAATATGTTTTATAGACGATGTATATCATGATGGGATGAATAACGATAGAGTGTATTATATTAATATTAAACCCTATTATAATAAATTATCAATAACAAATATGATATCACAATTTTTAGATTCTACCTTGGTAAAAGATGTTCATAATACATCAGATTTTATAGAATCCATAGAAAAAGAATTTAACAGATATAATTATAGAATAACTGAAAAAACGAAAGAAGAACAAGAGATTGATGAAATAATTAGCAAAAGAATGTTACAACATTTAAAACAATTTTTTTATGAAAATAATAACAAAACATTAAACCGAAACAAGAGAGAAAAGAAAAATAAAACTGTAAAAAATAAAAAATAAAACTGTAAAACTGTAAAAAGAAAGATAATTAACGAATGTCTTTCATAAATTTCAACGAATGTTCTATAATGTCTATTTTTTTAGCACTTTGACCTAATGCAGTTGTAGTTATTAAAAATATAGCGGAAGAAAATACTACTTTTCGATCAAAATTCGTAAATTGAGTTTTCGTAAAAGGGTTAAATCTTATGAGTAAAAAGGCTGATATATAATATTTCATATATGTGTCTAATATTTTCAGTAATTCCGCCTGTCCATTATAAGAGTATAATATTCCAAAATATGCTGTAAGATATAAAATCCATGATAAATATAATATCCAGTCAAATACCATTTCTTGATATTTTAAATTCATTTATATAAATTACATTGATAAAAAAAACAAAATAAAATGAAAAATCCACAATAAAAACTGAAAGCAGATTTTTACAAAGAGTTTTCTATTGACTCGACATCAATTGATAAATTTATTTTGGATTCTGTTGTATTGTATACATTTAATGTTCGAGCACTAGCATCGTTTGTATCTGAATATTTGGGCATCCAAAAATTAGGTATGATATTCTCTCTATTTTTATAATGTGATTCAAAAATTTCTCGATAATATAATTGCTCTTTAGTAGTAGGTTTATTAATTGAATATATATTACTTTGTGTTTGAAATTCTTCATCTGTATATTTATGCTCTAACATTTGTTGAATAATCTTAAACCATGAATTCTCTTGAGAACTAACCCCATCACTAAACGCTTCTTTAGGTCGCCATAAAATTTGAGGTGATAATAAATTAGGATCCATACGTTCTATAGATTTTCTTAACAAATATTTTTCGATTCGTTTTCCATTATTATGATTTCTGTATTCCATCGGAATAGATAAATAATGATGAACAAATGACCTGTCTAAAAAAGGAGTTCGACATTCTAACCCATGACATGATACACTTCTATCACTTCTTAAAACATCATAATATTGAATATTGGATAACAATCTTTTACATTCATAGTCAAATTCAATATCATTAGGACAATTATGAAAATACATATATCCACCAGTCACTTCATCTGAACCATCTCCATTAAATATAACTTTAGCATCACTGTGTTTAGATATATATTGAGCAATTAAGTAATTACCTACACTAGCTCTTACAGTTGTTGTATCATAACTTTCAATATTGTAAATAACTTCTGGAATAGCATCAAAAAATTCATTTTCTGTTAAAATAATTTCTGTATGTTTGCTGTTAATATGATCAGATACTATTTTGGCATATTTTAAATCAGAACCACCTATCATACCAATACTATATGTTTGTAATTGACCAGAAGGAATCCATTTAGATACTATAGCCGAAATTAAACTACTGTCTAATCCTCCCGATAATAAACAAGCAAAATTTCTTTCTGAATTAATCACTCTCTTTTTAACAGATTCTATTAATAAATTGTAAATATCACTATAAATATAAGAATGGTCAGTCAAACTAGTATTAATTGTATGGCGATAATTAAAGGATGTATATGAAATATAACCAGATAATATTAACTCATTATCATTATAACGAGAAATTTTCGTGTAAGACCCCGATGGAAAATCTTCAACATTATTTGTTAAATTAGTAATCTGTTTTAAAAGAGAGGAAAATATAAGAGTGTTTTCATCCGTTCCTATGTACATTGGTCGCACTCCAAATGGATCTTTAGCAGCATATATTTGATTCGTATTGGTGTCATATAATATAAATGAAAACACCCCATCTAAATTTTGTAATGTATATTCTATACCATATTTTTTATACAAATGAATAATACATTCGCAATCAGAATTGGTTTTTGGTTGAACATTTAGATTCTTTAAAATAGATTTATAATTATAAATTTCACCATTACAAATTAAATAAATTCCACTATTGTAAATAGGCTGATTCGATATATCATCTAAGCCATTTATAGCTAATCTATGAAATCCTAATATAGTATTATTATCAATTTTTGTAATAATAGAATGTTCTGGTCCTCGAGATTGTGCTTTATTAAACTGATATTCTATATTTTTAAAATCTATGCTATTCATAGAATCTGTTAAACTATAGAACATAGCAAATATACCACACATTTATTATACTATATTATATTAAAAAATCTTTAGATTAAAAAATCTTTAGATTAAAATATTGTTACACAGAATATATTGTTAAAAATAATATATTCTGGATATATATTAATAGAATGTTTGGAGTAATACAAGGAATGTATACATGTAATCATGGAAGAGTGGATGAAATAAATAATAGAATGTCTGAACGTAATTTGCCATCCGCGAGTCTTCAACCTCAATATAGTATACGACCTGTAGCTACAAAATATGGGTATATGCAGGTATTGGATCAATATAAAAAAACAACTGTCCCATTAAATCAGTATAAATCATATAACACAAAAACAGTATTTAATCCAGGAAACGCAACGGCTCCGTGGAATGGATTTTCTAATAATATTAACACAGAATCTAGTTTAAGGAATCAATTTTTCGCATTACAAAAATGTGAACAATCGGAATTTGTTCCCAAATCAACAAGTGACTTATTTCAAACTAAAGTTGATTACAAACCACAAAAACAAACTCATCCATTATTATTTGATAAACCTGATTTAGCACCTTTTAATCCAAATGTTCAAAATTTAGGTTATAATTTGTTTAATAATCATACAAGAGTTCAATTAAAAGATAGTTCTAATACTGATTCCTGTATGTAAAAAATCAAATATTAAATTCATTGAAAATATTAAATGGATAAATTAATGAATCAATCAATGAATGAATCAATGAATGAATCAATAGATATTTCAATGAATCCAATAGATAATATAACACTAACTTTTTTCGCAAATAAATTACAATATGAACATGTTGTTAAAAAAAAAGAGTTATTTAACAATAATGAATTTACTTCGGATAAAAAATTTTATAAAAAAAGAATAATAGATTTAACGAAAAAATTATTTAGGAATGGAATAGATGATTTACAATTATATGATAGTTTTAATTGTTACATCAAATCGTGTATAAATCATTTGAAATTTATAGATAAGAAAGATATTATTCAAGATAAATATAATACTATGATAGTTCCGAGTGGTAATATGGTCGATGATGATGTTGATGATGATGATGATGATGATATAAATAATTATGATATAAATAATTATGATATAAATAATTGTGATATATTATTAACTAAAAATGAAGTAAAGCAAATTAATTTAGACACATTTGTAATAAAGAAAAAACAAAAGGAAAAAATTAAAATATTACCAAAAAAAGAAATTATTAATATACACACAAAAGAGTATAAAACAAAAGGAATAAAAGCAAAAGGATTAAAAGCAAAAGGATTACCAAAAAAGAAAAATATTAATAATATTTATGAAGAGTCTGACAAAAAAGAAAAATGATTCCAATCATAAAAAAAATAAGAGTAAAAAAAATTATAAAAAGGTGAATTGTAGTCCTAATCCAGATAAACAAAATTTTACATGTTATAGTGATAAATCATTGTTTAAGATGAAAAAATATTGGAACGCTCGACATAATCGAGATAAAATAACTACTAATGATCCAAAAGCAATATGGATTGAATTAAAGGAGAAAATGTCCAATAGTTGTGATAGAGAATCATGTTGGTTAAGAAGTAAATTTATGGAGGGAAATGTTGATAGTGAATTATTAAATTATACATTTGCTCCGAAATCCAATAATATTTGGAAATCAAATGAGTGGTTAAGTAGTTTAGATATAGAATCTGTAATGAAACAATATGAAAAATATTATAAATGTTTTGAGTTTTTAGGTCCATCACCCATTGATTTTGATCATCATAAATTATATGGAGAATGTGTTTGGGAAGAATTATGTAAATTAAATTTAAGTGATATGATAAAAAGACATAAAAATAAAATTGGAATAGTTTTAAATACAGACCCACATTATAAAGAAGGAGAACATTGGATTGCTATGTTTATAAATATTAAACAAAAATATATAATATATTTTGATAGTAATGGAAATACCCCACCGCCACAAGTAACAAAATTAATAGATAATATTACCAAACAAGGGAAACAAATTGGGATCGAATTCGATGTATTAATTAATGAGTTAGAGCATCAACAAACAGATTCAGAGTGTGGAATGTATTGTCTATATTTTATAATTCAAATGATTAAGGATAAAAATAAAGAACATTTTATTAAAAATAAAATAACTGATGAAGAAGTATTTAAATTAAGAAAACAATACTTTAATGGAAATTAAAAGGAAACGATATAAAAAAAAGATAATATATTATTATTAATATGGAATTTACTAGTAATAATAATAAAGGGATGATTTGGGGTTTACTTGAAGAAAGCAAAATTTTTAATGGAATTGAAAATAATAAATTTACCAAAATACAATCTATTATGGAAGGTGTTATAAATAAAATTAATTCTAATAATTCAGACTTATCTCTGATGGAAAAAAATAAAATGGCAATGGAAGAAATAATTTTTAATATAAATAAAGAAAAGGAGCATAATAGTAAATCAAAAAAAATACAAATGATATACACTGCGGATGATTTACAAAAACAGAGAAAAGATAACTTTAGTATAAAATTAAAAGAACAAGAAGAAAATTTAAATACATATATTAATCCTAAAAAACCGGAAGAACCTGATTTTAGTGATAAAAATAATAATAATGATAAACCAATCGGAGGAGAAATGGATAGACTTATTGCTGAAAGAATGGCTAGTAGAGAAAGAGAATTAGAAGTTCCGATGGCGTCAAAAGAAGCTGAGGAATGGATTAATAATTCACGAGACGTTCAATCTAAAACTATCGTCGAAACTCCAGTAACATTAGTTTCTGATAAAAAAGTATCCTTTGAGATGTTAGATGAACCATCAAATCAGTCTATGGATTATCAGGAAGATACAATAGTTTCTAATAATAATAGTAATAATATTAAATTAGAAGTGAATAATCTGTTTAATAAATTAAAGAGAAAAACAGAAGCAGTTACCGTCAAACCAGAAATAAATATGAGTTCAGAAAATAAAATACTAGGTTCAGAAAGAAATATGGGTTCAGATATAAAAATACTAAGAGAAAATCAAGATAAAATATTTCTTTTATGTCAACAAATTCTAGAAAAATTGAATTAGAAATATAATATTATATTATATATTATTAATTACAATGAGTAGAAAAAATAGTAAAGAATTAATAATAAAAAGACGGACATATAGTTCAGATATTATTACAAATAAAGATTCTAGAAGTTTAAGTATTGGTAGTATTGGTAGTATTGGTAGTATTGGTAGTATTGGTAGTATAGAATCTATCGTTATGGATAATGAAATCATAACAAATGTTAAAACAATACCAATACCTACGCCAATTATTGATAAAGATAACAAAAAAAGAATAAGAGATGTATATATTGATTTAGAATATACATCACATTCTCCAAATCCAAATAATCCATCCTATTTAAAAAAAATATTAAAAATAGGCTTATCTAATAAACAAAAATAATAAACAAAAATAATAAACAAAAATAATAAATAAAATTATTTATTATTCTTGAGTCAGTATATTTAATTTTTAACAAATCGAAATTTACCATCAGGTTTTTTAATTAGTTTACCTATTTGTATAGGTTCACCACCAAATTCAGCTGCTTCATTATAACTTTGTAAATCATAAATTTCATTTGTTTGAATATTTCGAGCAAACTTCGTTTTAATACCATTTACTGGTAGAGTAATTTCGTCCGCTTTCCAAGTAATTTTTTCTTTATTTAACTGTGTAACTGTGTCTTTTTCTTCATTCGATATAGAAGGTCTATATGAAAAACTAGATGAGTTCGCTTTACCAAATGAAAAGCATTTAACCGCATCTTTTGTGCCAGGTTTATTATAAATAGCACAATCCATAGAAGATTCTTTGACCGCATTTAATAATTGAGTGCTGATTCTTTCTTTAATAACAGAAATTTCATATAGGGCTTCATCACTGGTTACAGGAATATCTTTGTCAAATTTACTACCATCATTTAATTTTAATTCAATCGCTCCATCACCTGATAATTGTTCGGTTGTAAAGGTCATTAAATATAAAAATACATTTACCGTTCTTAATTCTGGAGGCAAATCTTGATGACTACATATTCTTCGTGCTCTACCAATAACTTGTTCTGTTCGAACAGGATGCCAATAAGGTTCTATTAAATGTACATATCGTGTATTTTTTAAATCAATACCTTCAGCTCCAGACGCCGTAATCATTAATACCTTGATTATCTCTCCATAAAAATTATTAGTAGATATTCTGGATAAATCACTAATAATAGATGAATCGACATTTTCCCATTTACTGTTGTAAATGTTTCTAATTACTTCTTTTTCCTCGGCACTTTCAGTTCCTGTATATAAGGCATAAGTGGGAAGACCTATTTTATCTTCAGGTATATCAAGTTTCCATTGATTCGCCTCATTTTTTTTAATTTTAAATTGTGTAAAGCCATTGGCATCTAATATTAGTTTTAATACTCCAATTCCTTCTATCGTTCTGAACTGGGTATAAATTAAATGTAAACCACGAAATTCGGGATCTTGTAAATTTTCTAATACATTTAAAAATTTAGGACTGTATATTTCTAATCCTTTAGGAGTTAAATATTTAGAGGCATTATCTTTTAAATAATTCATTTCTCTATTAATTCTCTCTTTATAATCATCACTTCTTTCATTATCAGTTTCTTTTTCTAGGACATCCAAATCTTCTACTTCATATAATCCATCAGGATTATCGATTTTCTCTCTCACAGAAATAGCATCTAATATATCTTCGTCGGCGGTTTTTTTTAATACTTCTTCCATATCTTGTCCTTCTTTAGGCATAGGGCGTCTATTTTCTGGAAAAACAAAATTACAAAAAGCTCTAGAAAAAATTCGATAAGTTGAAGAAGTGTCTTTGTATATATCATCACCAGCAGGATTATTTTTCTTCTTCTTTTTAGCAGCCGATTTAGCCACTTTTCTCTCTTGAATACGAGCTTGTTCATATACACCAAATTGAAAATTACTCATTGGAATCTTTATAACCTTGAAATCAGCGTCTTTATCATATTTAGGCATTAGTTGTTCTTGAGCACTTCGAAAATAGGAAGAGAGACCAAGTATTCTTTTCTTAAGAAGATTCGCATTTTTAATATTTCCGGTAGAAGGATCTAAAAATCTAGTTTGAAAAGAGTCTAAACTATCTTCCAGTGCTTTATAATTTTCCACTTGAATACTAGATGAAACTACTTCGATTTCATTTCTATTTAAAATAGAAGTTAGGATTTTAATAAAATCGGCGTCATTAATATCTCCGCGATTATTAACTTTAAAATTCGAGACTCCTTTATAAGCAGTGTCTTTGTTAATATTTATAAATCCAAATGGATTTCGAGTAACCGTAAGTAATCCCGAACGAGGTTTATAATCCAAATAATCTAGAATATCGAATTTATCAAATATTTTGAGTAATTCTTCTTTATTCAGTTTGCGACCAGCGGCTTTCATTTTAATTGGAATAGTCCATGTTTTAATATATCCTCTTAAAATATTGAACATAATAGCCATTTCATTCGGATAATTAATCATCGGTGTTCCAGTTAATAGCACAATTTTACAATTTTCAGCTGAAAGTAAATATTCATATAATCTCATAGAGATTGATTCTGAACGATTCATTTTATTTACGATTCTACTAATTAAATTATGTGCTTCATCAATAATAACCACTTTATTATCAAATGGATTAATAGTATAATCACTGGTTAGATCTCTTAAATGGTTATTGCGTAGACCATTATAATTTATAAATTTATATTTATGAACTATCATTTCATTAATTTGTAGGTCTAGCATTTTTTTTTGTTCTGGAGATAACTCTTCATAATTGGATTTAGGTTTAGAAACATTTACTAACCAAGCACCACCATTTTTTTTAATAAAATCGGGTTTAATACTCAGAATAGAGGACAATGTATTAATTAAGTTATTATCTTCTTTTCCTTTGGCGCCGATAGGGACGAAATCCCAGAATTGATTTTTTTTGTAAATAGTATCTCCACAATTTTTCAACTCTTGTAAATAATTCATTCTTAATGAAGCCGGAGTCATTACAATAATTTGTTTATCGGATTTCATACCTTCTGCTATAGCAATAGAACTACATGTTTTACCACTACCTAAACCATGATACAATAACAATCCTCTATAGGGTGTGTATAAATTAAGGTAATCACGAACAATTTTTTGATGAGTAAGTAATCTAAATTGAGCATTGACAGGACGGTCACATGTAAGAGTTGATTCTGCTTGTTGAAATTCTTCTTTATAGGGTCTAAATAAAGCATTTATAAAATTTATAAAGACTTCGCGATTATTCATATAATAAGCATTGGCTCGCAATACTATTTTTTTTTCTGGAACCGGAAGACGAGAACTAATTTTTGTATCACCAATGATTTGATTTAAATCAATATCATCAACGATTACATCCATTTTTGGTCGTGCTGTTCGTCTGGTGGCTGTGCTAGCATCTTTACTAGCAATATCATCTTTACTAGTAGAAGCATCTTTAGTGGTGGAAAATTCTGATACTAACTTTAATTTTTTTGGTAATTTTTTCACTTTTTTAGGAGGTGGTATAGATATAGGTTCCTTAACAATTATTGTAGGAACTTTTGATATTACTGTTAAATTAAGTTTTTTAAGAAAATCCTCTCTATTAATTAGATTTTCTTTCGTTCTGTCATTGACAATTGTTTTTATTTCTATTTTTTCTTCATCAGATGGTTGAGCATTTTTTATTTTTATTTTAAATTGGTCTATATTTTTTGCGACAGGTTTTATCTTTAATTTTTCTAAAACATTTGTAGACATCTATAATAAATAAAGACATAAAAAAAGAATTATTTACTTATTATTCTAATAATTTAAGTGTTTCTTCACAAGCCATTTGTTCAGCCTTTCGTTTAATTTTATGAATACCATTACTAAAAAATACAAATATTTTACCTTCACCTTCAAATTCCTCTTGAATTTTATCAAAAGAACCAAAGAAATTAAAATCAATCGCATCTTCCTTTTTAACTTCATGAATTTTTTGCCCTAAACAGAGATATACTCCCATATTATATCCAGTCTCATCATTATGACTTATTTCAATATAATGTGGAGTATCCTGAAATTTCTTTTGAATTTTCACTTGAAGAATATTTTTGTAGTTATCATCATCTGTTATTAATTTAATCCAATCGACATGTTTTTCAAATATACTTTCAATGAATTTCTGTGCTATTTGAAATCCGGGTCCAGTAACAAAAACACTTTCGAACCACGAATCTTCATCTTTTATTTGAATTTTATTAAAATCTAAAAATAAAGCACCTAAAAACGATTCAAACAAACATCCTAATTTTTTTAGATTCGTTCTAGTTTTCTTTTCTTCTGCGTGTTTCGATATAATATAATATTTATGAAGACCCATCTCCAATGCTAATTTTCCAATAGATTCGTTTTTTACCAAAGCGATTTTTTTTTCTGTCATGAATCCTTCATTTTCTTTTGGAAAACGACGATATAAATAATATTTCGTAATACATTCCAATACTCCATCTCCAAGGAACTCCAATCGTTCGTTGGATTTTGTATGTAATGGTAAACAATTTACTGGTTGTTCTGTGATGGTAATATTTTCCTGAAGATTATATAATTGAGGTCTTTTAGTATAAGATTTATGAACAAATGCTCGTTTATAAAGAGCTAAATTATTAACCTTTCCAGGAACTCCATATCTTGTTAGAATAGATTGAACTTGATTCAATGTAATCTCAACATTATTAGAATTATAAGGGTTGAACACCAACCCTTCGTCAGATTTAATAATATCATCATCGTGTGAAATCTTAAATTCAGTCATTATAATTATAATATTGAATTTAGTATTTATGTTGATTTGTTAGATGTTATAAAAGTTTTTCAAATAAAAAGCAATCAATACCAACAATTTATTTTTAATAATGAGTTAGTGTATAAATAATGGTCGGATATATGCAAGGTAGTAAAAGAGCAAGGAACACTCCTTCTATTGCGAATAAAACTTCTGTTTTTGGAATTATGGGTGGTTTAGCCCCTCGTACTGGAACAAGTAATGTATCTGTATACAGACATCAACAAATTAAAGGTAGTCGTGGTTTACCTCAATTATACGGTAAATCAGTTGATTACCAAAAAAATTATTTAAAAACCAACAAATTACTTTCTGTCAATCCTTTAGGGTCAGGTGGTGTTGGAAAGAAAATGTTAATGTATTCTGGTTCTCGAAGTGGTTATGTAGCTTAAGGAAAATGATAATAAATAAATTAAAAATAATAAAAATTTTATTTAATAAAAATATATTAAATAAAATAATTCAAAAAACTGTCAAAATCTATTAAATTAATTGGAAGAGTTATTTTTTCGTATTTGTTCAATCTTATTTTCACAATGAATAATTAAATTTAAAATATTTAATGCTCGAGGATGATATGAACCACGCATTTGGCATTGAATCTCATAAGCTTCATTATACAACTCAATCGCTTTTAATATATTTTTTTTACTTCCTGTTTTAGAAAAACATGACGCAGCCCGACTCTTTATTTTAATAATAGTATCAGGAGATGAATTGGAATATATTTGACTTAAAAATCCATATACATTTGATACTTTTAACTGTTTACTATGTGCTGGCATTCTATTATACATCATATTAAAAAAATGTTTTTAAATCATTATTAAGATATTAAATATTTATTTATTATTTAGTCGATGTAATCAGCTATCTTTAAACAAAGAATGATGTAATATCTTTCATATTATTTTGCCTATTATTGGTTTCTCTCAAATATTTATCAAATAATAATGTCTTCACTTCTTTATGTTTCAGTGTTGTAATTTTCTCTTCTAATTTTTCTTTATCTTTATCTTCGGTTGTATTACGCAATGATTCTATGTTCATTTGAAACCGTTTCTTTTTTCTTTTAAATGAATCTATTTTTTCTAATACTAACGCAAATACTTGTTGAACAGGTTTCATAATTTGATTGGTAATATAAAACGAATAATTCGGTCTAATATTATTTTTTATAATATAATCAGGATGTTCAATTTTATCTCCTTGTAGTCCATTTTTATTTTTGGTTTCAATATAAACAAATGGTATACGGTCTCCATTACTTGGTTTATTACCAGGATCTCTTCTACCCATTCTATCAGCCAATACTTTATGAGCAATTTGTCGGGGATTTTTATAATTTGACCGTAATGATTTCGTAATAATTAATTTATCCATTGGATATTTTTCTTCAATTATATTCTGTAAACATGATTGTAGAAACTCAATCGCTTTCTCGATATTTTGTTCCTTCATCAATATATCGATAACCCCACCATATACATCTTTTACAATCGGAGCATTATCTCTTCGTTTTAAAACAATACCCATTTCATTTCTTTTACCTTTATTCGGGTCAAATTCATATTTAATTCCAACATATCTTTTTTTCGATAGTAAGGCAAAAGGCATAAAAGTCTTTTCATACTCCAAATCATGTGGTCTTTTTAAAAACTTACTTGCCAATTCACCTGCTTCTTGAGCTAGTTTAATGGTGATATCCAACGCTTTATGTCCTCTAATATCTTCCCCCTCTAATGTTTTTAAATTAAATGTAAAGAATACACTGTCTGTGTTATGAACAATCATATTACCAATACCTGCCGCAAAGTGATGATTTTCGGTAGTTAAATCATATACATAATCATCATAATCTATATCCACTATTTTTTTAATAGCATTTCCTATTTTTCGTTGGGAACCTTTGGTGGCTGTAATTCGATATATATTCATTTTATCGGATCGTGTATTTATAGAAGTTTTGTATCCAATACTATTCGCTAACCAACAAATTTGATTTGCTCTGATTTGATTTTTCTGGTCTATTCTTACAATACCATTTTTGTCTTTATCACCATCAGCATCATATAATCCTTCCCAAAATGCTTCTCTAATTTCAACTGTTCCATTCAATATAAAGTCAGGAATGCCGCAACTCCCATCTCCAAAGAAGAATCCATAATTTTTTGCCATATCAGCACTCAAATATTCATTATTTGATTCATATTCTACTGTTTTATGAAGTAATTTTGTTCCGATTTCCACATTTTTTGGTGAAATTTCATTTCCATTTTCTAATAATAGAGAATGATCATCTGTTACATCTACCATACCTGTATGTGTTAATATACGAACCATCTTCTTATGACTTGCTAATTGATGTCTAATAATACGATGTAATTGAGTCCAGCCTTTATTTGTCCAGGTTTCAACACCATATAATTCACAAAATTCTTTATCTTGTTTACCGTCTTCTGAACATCGGACCCATTGATTATTACCATAGATTTCGGCCAACTTTTCCATTTCTATTATTTGTAATTCTTCAGCCACTTTTACATACACTGGAGTATATTTTGCTACACTATCTCCGTATACATATTCAGCATTTGAATGAACTTTGCCATAGGTAGTATCAACGATTAAATCTCCATAAGTCTCTTCTATAACGCGTTTTCCATAGGTCAATAATTTACGACCGGTTGCTGTACACGATGCCGCAACATCTTTCTCATAAAATGTGCTTGTTTTGGCACCACATTGTCCATATAATGAATTTGCTGTTAACTTATAACTTAATTGTCTTTTATCTAATATATTCTTCATAAATTCATCATTTTCAAGAGGAATTAATTTTCTCGTGGCTTTTCTGGATGCTAATAACTCTTTTAAGATGGATGGCATAATAGCATGTCCTTCAGAAAATTGAGCAAAACGACAAATTTTAGTTCCATTGTGAATTTTTTCTGATTTACCTCGAGTATTTTTTTTCCATTCAAATGTATCAAATGTAATATCAACATATTCATATTCTGGTAAATTATCGTATTTGAAATTACCATATTCATCTTTTTCACCCGTTTCCGAAATTAATTCTCCTTTCAAATTATATTGTTTTGTCCATACCTTACTATCATGTGATAAATTTTCACTAATCATTGATGATGGATATAGGGAACTATAATCTACTACTGCTACTGGATTATCGAGATATAAATCACACTTTGGAGGTAATACGATAGCACCTTCATATCCATCATCGAATAATGGTTTTTCTAATACTGGTAATAGTGTTTTAAATTCACGACATTTTTTGGCAATATAACTAGTTAATTTAATTCCCTGTCCTCTCAAAACTAAGAAATTAATCGGAACACTACAAATTTTGGACATTTCGATATAACCAGTGATTACATCAATTTTATTCATCAGATGATGAACCAAGTTACAATCCTGAATACAATATTTCGCAATAATAGCGCGTTCATCAGGACCTTCATTAGTCATACGAAATATATCTTGTGGTGTTACATCATCCTTGGCTAATCCCCATTTTACATTTTTTGTCATATTGGGAGTTTCTATTCCATCTATTTCGAATGTTCCGTCGCTTTTATTTAAATTTATAACCTTGAATTTTTTCCCATCTTTATACACTTCGGTTGAATGACTGGTTTCTTCAAAATTGATAAAACTACCATTTTCTAATCCAGTCATATTTTTACTATATATTTTTGTGTTATTTTCACCATGTTCTATTTTTTTGACACCATCACCAATAAAATATCCAGATACATAATCTAATTTATATGAAGTTAGGTTGAAATCTCTTCGAAAATAATTATATAAATCTACTTGTAATCGTCCAGTCATTTTGATGAATTTTAATTCATGTTCTCCACTAGCAATCACAATTTTACTTTCTTCAATATCTATTTGTCCGAGTTCTGTATTTTTATTTCCACATACTTCATTCAAATTTCTTGATAATTTTAAAAATTCTTCTTCACAATTATTTTCTCGGGCACGAATATGAATAAATTGATAATCAAAACCAAATATATTATAACCAATAATAATATCGGGATCTTCTTTTTGAATCAAATTACGCCAAGCCATTAATAATTGTTTTTCAGTATTATAACATTTAATTTCAGAATTTTGAATTTCAGTTACATCAGAACATGTATTCAATGCCAAACAATTGTTTAAATAAGGTTTTTCATCTCCATATTTTAAAAAGGTTGAGCCTATAAATGTTACCTTGTCTCCTTCTAACGATGGAAATCTTACTTTTTTAAATACATCGGTTATTTCATCGACTTTGATATCGCGCTTTATGGATGTATTATTTATTAAATCTATAATATTGGTTTTTATATTTATCTTTGTTCTTTTATCATCATAGTTTTCATCTTCATCTTCGTCCAAATTATATCGTTCAAACATTTTTTCAATAGAATTTTCAGAAGACTCTTTTTTCCCTATATTTTCTATTGTCATCGAAAATAATTGTTCTAATAATATATTTAATTTTTTTATACTAGGTTGTATCTTGGGATACACTTTATCTATATTTATTAAATCATCAAATCCAAATGCTGTTTTTATTATTTTACTGACTTGTGATTTTGTTATTTCATCTTCAGATTCATCATATATTTCCATGATATTTGTAGCTAATTTTTTATACGATTTAATTGGAACTGGAAAATCTCCATGACTACTACTTGCCTCTATATCAAAACTACATATTTTATAGGGAACACGGTCCTCCTTTTTATTCAAAGGAACAATGTCCTGATGATTTATTGAAAATTCATATTTACAAGAGGTTGTTTTTTTAGTTGGACGGATTGCCTTTTTTAAGGGTATACAAATCCATCCCGATGGACTAATTTCTTTAATATGAAAATATCTTAAAAGTGGGGGAATATTTGCTTCATATAAATACAAATTGGTATTATTGAATATATATCCATTCTCTTTTAATCTTCTTCCAGTGTTTTTTCCATAAAAATAAAATAAATTTTTAACTTTATTCATTATAATTGTATTATTAAATTTAATTAATATGAATTTATGGTCTTTCCCTCCATCAAACCCATATAATTTCTTCTTTTTTATTAATTTACATTCTACAATAGAATTTTCATAATATTTTCCTACTTTATTTTTAATATGACCCATGAATTCATCGCGTTGTTCAAAATCCCACTCATCGTCTACTTTAATATAAAAGAATGGTTTATAATCGTTAACAAATAAACAAAAGGTTTCTCCTTTTTCATTAATCCCAAATATTTGAATAATAAATCTTTTATTATCTATTTGAGTTATTATTTGTTCATCACTTTCACTACCACTTGAATTTTCTTTTTCCAATACCTCATCATATATATTAAAGTCAAGTAAACGGCATGATTTTTCCATTACTGGCATAGTTGATATTATATTATAGTATACAATTCTGTTTATTTTCTTTTATCAATTTTTAATTATAAGTTTTAAAATTATAATTAATATAAATATAAATATAAATATAAATATAAATATAAATATAAATATAAATATAAATGTCAACTACACTTGACGAAATAAAGGAAATGTTGATTATACTAAATAAAAATATTGAAAAAAATAATGACAAATTAGATATAATTTGTAAAAAATTAGATGGAGAAATAATGGAAGAATGTAAAAAAATGGGTTCTCATATTGATTTTGTTGAAGGAGTTTACGATAATATTAAAAAACCTCTTAATTATATTTGTGATTCAATAAATGGTATGTCTAATAATGGACAAATATGTAATAATGATTCATAAAAAATAATTTTGCTTATAATTATTTTTTATAATTTATCCATTTTTCCATCTACCCCCACCTTATTATTTTATTCCTTTATTCAGTGAAGAATGAATTTCTATTTTCATTATCTGCTTCTTTCCTCTTTCTCTCTGCTTCCATTCTTTCATCTATAGATTTATGCGTTTCATCAATTTCATCCTTAGTTTCTTTTAAAGAGTTTATAAGCTCTTTAGTTGTTACTTCTTTTTGATAACCATATGCTTCCAGTATTGCTCTATATGAATCCTTTTGTGTTTTTTCAATATTTCTTAAATCTTCTATAAATGTTTTATCTTTTATATCTTTTTTATCAGACTGAAATCTTGTATAATCGCTACTTGGTGTTTGTAATATATCATTTATATTTTCCATATTTTTTAAATATTTATAACTATTCTCAGCTAATTGTTTTTCTTTTTTATTTTGATAAGATGATGGTAAATGATATTTCGGGTCAAATTTTCGCGCACCTGGAACTATATTATCTCCAAATCCTTGACTTATTCTACAATCATCAAACAAATCTAATTGTTGTTTTTCCGGACATTTACTCCAATCATATTTGTATTGATTTTTAGTCTTAGAAGACAACATAGTCGGTCTAAACACACGATCTACATTATCAATGGCAAAGTCTTGGGCTTCTTTTGATGTTATTTGATGAGGTTCATTATCGTTTTTAGAATAAGCATCTATATTTTTTGTTAGTGCTATTAAAAATGGCTTTAACCATTTTTCATTTTGAATAAACCTAAAATCATCAGGTCTAGGTCCGGCACCTCTTTTTCCTCGTCTTAGTCTGCCGACGGCTCTTTTTCCTTTTCTTTGTCCTCGTCTGCTGACGGCTCCTTTTCTTTTTCCTTTTCTTTGTCCTCTGCTGAC
>Ga0233412_10000474_pt1 | contig 23433 bp, 15 predicted proteins | sample Na_anoxic_4_MG_FD_180667 | JGI IMG/M metagenome (GOLD analysis project Ga0233412, IMG submission 180667) | Seawater microbial communities from Saanich Inlet, British Columbia, Canada - Na_anoxic_4_MG | ecosystem: Environmental > Aquatic > Marine > Inlet | place: Canada: British Columbia...
CGTGCCCCTTTTATTGCCTTTCTGGATTCTGATGACTACTGGCTGCCAGATAAATTGGCAGTTCAGATATCATTTTTTGAAACTCATCCTTATGCCCAGGCATGCCAAACAGACGAAATCTGGATCAGGAAGGGACATCGTGTTAATCCTAAAAAAAAACATCTGAAACCATCGGGAGACATATTCGAGCCCTCTTTGAAACTTTGCTTGGTCAGCCCTTCCGCAGTTATGTTAAGGCGATCACTTTTAGAAGAAGTGGGTCTGTTTGATGAAGATCTTATAGCCTGTGAGGACTACGATCTGTGGCTAAGGATTGCCTGTCAGCACCCTATATCCCTCATCAGGCAGCAGCTTGTTATCAAGGACGGTGGGAGTTCTGACCAGTTATCATCCAAACACAAAGGTATGGATCGCTTTAGAATCAAGGCCATTATAAAACTTATAAAAAGTAACAGGCTTAATGAAAGGCAGATTAAATCGAGCCTTGATGAACTGACATTAAAATGCGGGATCTACGGCAACGGGTGCCTTAAAAGGGGGAAATTTAAAGAGGGAGAGTCTTATCTTCGCCTTCCGGAAAAAGTTAAAAATGAACTAAAGTTGAGGTAACTATTCAGGTGGATAGACTGAAGACTGTTAGGAAAAATCGGAAATACGGCGCATTTTAAAGCCATGTTTGTTGCCAGAACCAGTTGTCTCCGCTCTTTGAAAACAGGCCTGGGGAAACTATCTGCCACTTATGTTATAAGCCTGTTATATAGGTTTCAAAATGATCTTATGCTCAACCAATGAAAGGGCCTTTATTTTAGCTTTTATCGTTTTCTGCTCTCCAAACATATTGATAAGTACTATATCACCGTCTTTATTTTCGAGCAGATCTACACTTTCAAGAAAAAGTTCTTCCTTTCCATCTTTCAGGATATAGGCGGATGACTCACACATTATCATTCATCTCCCCAATAATTTTCACAACACGATCAACAAGGTGAGGCAAAGGCTCTTCGGAAATACCCACTAGAACAACTTTTTCCTGTGTAAGAGGGATCAGAATCTTCTTCGCATCGCTTGAGCTTACGGCAGATGCAGCTTGCGGAGCCATTTCTCCCATCATTGAGTTCGCCATCAGTATAGCCAGCGGGCCAATTATCACATCCACTGTCCGGCTGGTTCGTACGATTGCATTCTCACCCGTGGCACCCCTGTTCGCTCCCGCTTTCATCATCCTGGAAGTTGCAATTGAATTAGTTCCTGTGGCCAAAATAAACAAATCATTTCCTACAGACTCCCGCAGGCCCTTAATAACAGCGGCTCCAATGCCACCTCCCTGCCCGTCAATGACCATTATTTTCACTTTATCACCTTTGAATTACACTCTTAAAAGGGCTATGTTTCATATAAATAAAAAACCATGTTCATATGAAATCAAATTACGCTTAAGATAAAACCTCAAGAAGTCTATCCAATTCATCATCAGAATAGAAATAGACAACAATTCGACCCTCTTTCCCCATTTTTTTAATCTCCACCTTCGTTCCAAGCGAACGTTTAAGGTTATCTGCCAATGATTGCAGATAATAATCCAATTCGACTTTTCTTTTTTTAGAACGAGCAATAGGCCTTTTCTTTTTCACCAACTCTTCCAGCTGACGAACCGAAAGCCCTTTGTCTACGACCATATCCCTGAGGATCTTTTGCTCTTCGCTGTTTTTAAGGCCGGCCAAGACACGTGCATGACCCATACTGAGCTTCCCGTTGATAACATCTTTTTGAAAATAGTCAGGCAAATTCAATAATCTCAACAAATTAGCAATGGTTGATCGATCTTTCCCCAATCTTTTTGCCACGGAATCCTGAGTAGCGCCAGTTTCTTCCAGTAATCTCTTGTAGGCAAGCGCCTCTTCTATAGGGTTGAGATCCTTTCTATGAATATTCTCAATGAGAGCCAATTCTAATGCATCGGCACCGGTTACTTCCCTTATTACGACAGGGACACGATCAAGCCCTGCTTTTTGTGCTGCTCTCCACCTTCGCTCACCAGCGATAAGCTGATATCCTGACTCAGTTCTTGTAACAAGTAATGGAGTAATAATGCCTTTCTCTCTGACAGAGTTCTCCATTTCTTTCAGTTCAGCAGCTGAAAATTCTTGTCTTGGCTGATATGGATTAGGTTCTATTGATCCAATTGGGCACTGGAAAAACTGATCTCCCCCATCTCCCATTCTACTGGCTTCAGGTATTAAGGCTGATAGGCCTTTTCCAAGGGCCTTTCTTTTTTGCATCGTTCGCTATTCCCTTCCGATCATCTCTTTCGCCAGGGCCAAATACGACTGGGCTCCCGTAGAACGGATATTGTAAAGTATAATCGGCGCACCATGGCTCGGGGCCTCGCTTAATCGAACATTTCTCGGAATAATTGTTTCGAAAACATTTCCCTTAAAATGATCATAGACCTCATTTGCCACCTGTTGTGAAAGATTGTTTCGTTTATCATACATAGTCAATAGAATCCCGGTAAAAGCAAGCATGGGATTTAGTCCCATTTTCACAGCCTTTACCGTCTTTAACAGGTCCGATAACCCCTCCAAGGCATAATACTCGCATTGTAATGGAATGAGCACACTGTCCGCTGCTGTCAGCGCATTCACAGTGAGGAAACCCAAAGACGGGGGACAATCCAATAAAATATAATCATATTTTTGTCTTGCTTCAGCAAGCCCTTTTCGAAGCCGGAACTCTTTATCTTCGATGGAGACCAATTCAACTTCTGCGCCAATAAGGTCCGCTGTTGCACCAAGAAAATATAAACCTGAAATGGAGGCTTCTTTTATTAAGTCCTCTGCCGGAACCGCGTCCACCAATAAATCGTATAATCCACTTTTAAGGACTCTCCGGTCAAATCCCAGGCCTGTTGTCGCGTTCCCCTGTGGATCACAGTCGATTAACAAGCATGCCTTTTCCGCTGCAGCAAGAGAAGCCGAGAGGTTCACCGCAGTGGTTGTTTTCCCTACACCACCCTTCTGATTGGCAATACATATGACCTGACCCATAAAGATTGGCCTTTGAAAAAGTAATGTCGTTTTAAATATTCAAATCCAATAAACTAAATACCCGCATATTCAACTTTGTGGTCCTGTGCCGGTGCCTGTTTTAACAGCCTATATTAAATACGATATAAATATAGTCTTTAGCATTAAAAAACAATGTCAATGTTTCACGTGAAACATTTTTATCGTTCCAAAGAAAACATTATTATTTTGTCAACAAATTCTGTAAGGGAAAACCCTGCTTTTCTGGCCGCCAATGGAACGAGGCTTTGCTCGGTCATGCCGGGGATGGTGTTAGTTTCCAATACGTAAATCTTTTCCCCCTGAATAATCGTGTCCGTCCTGCTCCATTCTCTACACATGAGAGCCTGGTGCGCCTTTTTCGCACAGGTCCGGATACCCTCACCAATAGATTTGTCAAGATCAGCCGGACAGATTTCCTTACATGCACCCGGTGTATATTTTGCCTTGTAGTCAAAAAAAAGTGATGATGCTTCTGGAATAATCTCGATGAGGGGCAATGCTTCGAGTTCCTTGTTTCCTATAATACAGCAGGTAATTTCCCGTCCGTCAATATATTCTTCAACTATTACTTCTTTATCATACTCAAATGCCTCGTCTATTCCATTTATAAGTTCCTGACTATTACGGCACAAAGACATTCCGAGACTTGATCCTTGCCCAACAGGTTTCACTACGTTTACAGGTCCAAGGGTTTCTATAATTTCATTAACCGAGAAATCCTCACCTTTTTTAAGAATGATATCTTTTGCGACTCGTAGTCCCGTATTTCTAAAAATATCTTTTGCAACTTTCTTATTCATAGCCATTGCGCTGGATAAAACACCCGCGCCGATAAAGCGGATACCCAGTATATCAAGCAGCCCTTGAACACACCCATCTTCGCCATATCTTCCATGTAGTAAACTAAATACAAGGTCTATTTCTCCTTTTGCTTCCATCAGTGCGCATAGCTCTACCTTTGGATCATAGGTGGTTACATCATACTTCTTCTTATCAAGAGCATTATAAATAGCTTCTCCGCTCTTTAGAGAAACCTCTCTTTCTCCTGACCATCCCCCAACCAGTAAAGCAATTTTAATCCTGCTCATCGAGCTATTCTCCTTATTTTTGGGAAAATAACTTTATTTTTCCCTTTACTTATACTTCATTTAAAGAAAGCTTCCCGTAAAAACACACCTCTTGCATCTCTTTTCCATTGTTATTTCAAGATGTTATATTACTATATAAATTTCTTCTCAAACCTTATTGCTGTCAGGTTTTGTTAAGATAACGGAAAAAAGCAACAAATAAAAATGGTTTTCGTCATAATTCAAAGTAATTCAAAGGTTTTAAGAGTTCCTAATTGTTTATAGTTTTCTTCACAAAATACGTCTTTCATTTAACTGTTTGAATTTGTACTAAAAATTAACCGCCGAAAAAGTGCCTTTTCTCGGTAAGTTATAAACTCAACCTGATTTCCTTTGTCGATTACATACCTTAGCCTTTGTCAAAAAGATGCTGAAGGCTAAATATTCATTTCCATCCAGGCGCTTTGACAGGACACTTAATATTCATATAAAAAATACACTAATTATTTGTTCATTTATCTCTGTCGTAACAAATTTCATCTTATTTTATTTAGCGAAACTTCCGGGAATTCATTATGAGTGCTGCTTGGGAAAACATTAAAAATCAGATCAGTTCTGAAATTCCAAAAAACAGCTTCTCACTATGGATCAATCCTGTCAACTTCCTCGAAAAAAAAGACTCAACAATTACCCTTGGTTGTCCCAATAAGTTTTCACGACAGTGGATCAAGGAAAACTATCTTAGCCTTATCCGCCACAAGCTTGAAAACATGTATTCTACAGCTATGGACATCGTTCTAAAAGTAGATGCTCCAAAAAAGAACGATATTCCTTCTTTCCTAACACGTGATCGAGCCCAATTATCTCTTCCAAATATGCCGCTCAACGGTAGGCATGGCAATCTCTCCCTTAATAAAGAATTCACATTTGACCGTTTTATTGTGGGTGGCTCTAACGAGTTTGCCTACTCAGTCTCAAATGCCTTGGCAAACGGCAATTCAAAACAATATCATTCACTCCTTATGCTTGCAAACACAGGTCTGGGAAAGACCCACCTCTCCCATGCCGTAGGACATGCAATTCAGGAACAAAACCCTCAAACCCGTGTGTATTATATCACAGCCGAGGATTTTACGAATGAGATGATCCTGTCTCTAAAAAATAATAAAATTGATGATTTTAAAGCCAGATATCGCCGGTCCTGTGATGTTCTTCTTCTGGAGGAAATACATTTTTTAAGCGGGAAGGAAAAAACCCAGGTAGAATTAGGGTATACGCTGGACGCCCTGGCTAATGATAAAAAGAAGGTCGTATTCACCAGTTCCCTCCCACCAAAGGATATTCCCCGATTGGCTAAGGATCTCTCATCTCGCTTTTCATCCGGCCTAATCGCGAAAATCGAAAAACCTGATTATAAGACCAGGGTCAAAATCATTACAAAAAAATCATTGGAGCACAAACTTTTTCTCTCTGAAGATGTTATCCATTTTCTTGCAAGCAGTCTTACACAGGATATTCGTCAAATGGAAAGTGCCCTTAATTCCCTCAAAGCAAAATCCGAACTCCTTAAAGCAAAGATTAACCACAACTTGGCCAGAGACGTTGTTAACTGCCTTGTTTCTAAGAATACCTCCATTTGTCCTGCCGATATAAAAAAACTGGTTTCTAAATATTACAAGGTTGATTCTGAAATATTATGTTCCAAATCAAGAAAAAAAGTTCACTCCTACCCTCGAAATATTTATTCATATCTATCTCGTAAACATACCAGTGAAACCCTTGAAGATATTGCAAAGACAATAAACCGAAGTCATTCTGCTGTTCTCTATGCCTCAGAACTCATAGAAAACGATATGAAACACGATGTCAAATTGCGGAATCAGTTGAATTTCTTCACCAAAAAGATAGACGAAATGAAAAATTGATTTCCTATAAATCTTTTAATATAAGGATGTTATTGCTGTGGCTGCTATTGATAGCATACATACTGATAGCATCCTACATCTGCTTTATTTCCCTTATCTCAGTTTTTACTGGTTTTATATATATACGCCAATACGCTTTTTGGGTTCCTATTATGGCCGGCATAATCTGTTTCATATTCGTTTTTTTTCTTTTTATCCGCATCACAAAACCTCTTTTTAAACAATTGAAACAAAAAGATACCCTGAACTTAAATCAGAACCTAAGAAAACGCCTCACTGAATAAATTTTTATTCGGAATTTGATGTGTCTTTATAGAATGAGACAAGAAATGTTTCATCTTTTGGGGATAAGTTAAATTTATGGGAAGCCTCTTGTATAAGTTCAGAAAATGATCTGTTTTCATTTTCTTGACGCTTTTCAGAAATCCACTTTACTGCCTGCCGTATTTTTTGACCCTTTGGCTGAATTGTTGCCATTTTTTTCCTCTTTCAAAGGTCTCAATTTATGCCTGATCCACGTACCATCTTCCGCAGCTACAGGGCAAGCACAGATATGGGCGAAAAAGACAGTTTTTGTTCAGACATTACATCAAAAAACGCCTAAGAGGCTATCCGAGAATGAGATATTCTTTCCAAGATCAAGAAAGGCGAAAATTATAACCACAGGAATACAGTGAAGTATTTCGAGGATTATAATTTGAGCCTGACGCAGAGATTGGGGAAAATAGCCGTTCTCGGACAGCCTCCTAAGCATCTTCCATCATCTTGGCAACACCTACCACCTTTTCACCCTCTCCTAAGTCAATTAGTTTCACCCCTTGCGTATTTCGACCAATAATACTTATATCAGATACCCTCAGTCGAATTATCTTTCCATGTCCTGTAATAATCATCAATTGGTCCTCATCAGCTACCTGACAAGAATATATAACCGGGCCATTTCTTTCGCTTGCCTTTATGGTTAATATTCCTTTCCCACCTCTTGCTTGCCGTCGATATTCATCTGTTTTAGTCCTTTTCCCATACCCATTCTCAGTAACTGTCAAGATTGTAGCGCCTTCTCGAAGAATGTCCATCCCTACTATTTCATCATCAGATTCCATCCTGATACCAATATTTCCGGCTGCCGCTCTCCCCATGCTTCGTAATTCATTTTCATGACACCTGATTGATTTTCCCTTGCGTGTTGTTAGAAAAATGTCATGTTCGCCTGTTGTCACTCTCACAGCGATAAGTTCATCTCTATCCTGTATTTTTAATCCAATAATTCCTGTTGCGCGTGGATGACTGTATAATTCCAGTTTACTCTTTTTAATAATTCCTTTCTTTGTTGCCATCACGAGATATTTTCCTTCCTCAAAATCTCTCAAGGAGAGTATTGTCGCAACATCCTCTCCCTTTTGTACATCCAAAATATTTATAATCGCTTTCCCTCGAGACATACGTCCTGCCTCCGGAATCTCATGCACCTTTTTCCAGTAAACGCGTCCCTTATTAGTGAAAAACAGAAAATAATCGTGTGAAGAAGCTACAAACAGGTGTTCAATAAAATCCTCTTCCTTTGGTTTGGCACCAGTCAGACCTTTACCACCACGGTGCTGGGCCCTATAGAGACTGCTTGGACTCCTCTTTATGTATCCTTGGTGGCTTATGGTTACCACCATATCTTCCTCAGCAATGAGATCTTCTATATTAATCTCTTCAGCATCCGCAATAATTTCTGTCCTGCGCTCATCACCATGTTTCTCCAGTATCTCTTTCATCTCATTTTTTATCATCTGTAACACTATAGTCTGATTTTCCAAAACTGCTTTCAAACGTGCAATATCCTTTATCAATTCTCTATACTCTTTATTGATCTTTTCCCTCTCAAGTCCGGTAAGCCGCTGTAATCTCATATCCAAAATGGCTTGTGCCTGAATATCAGACAATTCAAACTCTGCAATCAGGCCGCTTTTAGCCTCTTTTGCATCTGAAGAAGACCTAATCAGCTCAATTACATCATCTAAAAAATCAAGTGCCTTTTTGAGTCCTTCAAGAATATGGGCTCGATTTTCGGCCTTTTTGAGTTCATAGGCCGTTCTTCGTGTTATAATTTCACGTCTATGAGCAATAAAATGCTCAAATATCTTCTTTAGTGTCAGGACCTCCGGCTGTCCATTAACAATAGCAAGCAGGATGATACCAAAGGATACCTCCATCTGGGTAAATTTATATAAATTATTAATTATCACTAATGCCTTTGCATCTCGTTTCACCTCAATTACTATTCTCATTCCTTCTCTATCTGATTCATCCCTAATATCAGAGACTCCTTCAACTTTTTTCTCCTTAACCAGTTCTGCAATCTTTTCCAAAAGTCTTCCTTTATTCACCTGGTAAGGTATTTCCGATACAATTATTCTTTCTCTATTATTAGCTATATTTTCAACAAAAGCCCTTGCCCTTATTTTAATAATACCCCTGCCTGTCTTATAGGCTTCCTTAATTCCCTTTTTTCCGAGGATAAACCCTCCTGTTGGAAAGTCCGGTCCATGCACAATTTCCGTTAAGTCATTTATACTAACTTCAGGACAATCAATAATCTTTATTATTCCTTCACATATTTCAGAAATGCTGTGAGGTGGTATATTAGTCGCCATGCCAACGGCAATACCTGACGAACCATTTACAAGCAAATTTGGTATCGCAGTTGGAAGAACTACTGGTTCCGACATTGAACCATCATATGTGGGAATAAAATCCACAGTATCTTTTTCAATGTCCGTTAAAAAAGATTGAGATAAATTCGTCATTCTCACTTCTGTATAACGCATTGCCGCCGGTGGATCTCCATCAACTGACCCGAAATTTCCTTGACCATCTACCAATTGATATCTCATGGAAAAATCCTGGGCCATCCTCACTATCGTATCATATACTGCTGTATCACCATGCGGATGATATTTACCAATAACATCACCAACTATTCTTGCTGACTTTTTGAAAGGTCTGTCGTAATTGCTTTTTAGTTCATACATGCCGTACAGAATTCGTCTATGAACAGGTTTAAGACCATCACGAACTTCCGGCAGCGCCCTACCAACAATTACACTCATGGAATATTCAAGATAAGATTTCTTCATCTCATCTTCTATATTCACAAATGGAAACTTTAAATCTACTGTCATTCCTGTTCTCCTGGTTTATATATCAAGATCTCCTGCTTCAAGTGCATTTCTTTGTATAAATTCCCTTCTTGGCTCAACTTTATCACCCATAAGTATGGTAAAAATATCATCAGCTTCAACAGCATCTTCTATCCTTATTTTTAAGAGTGTTCTTCTTCCGGGATCCATTGTGGTTTCCCATAATTGTTCCGGATTCATTTCTCCAAGTCCTTTATACCTCTGAACCATTAAACCTTTCTTTGCCTTTTCCACCAACCTGTTTAGTAATTCTTCAGGGTTATTGATCTCTTTTCCATTACCATCACTTGCAATATAGTAAAGGCCCTGTTTTAATTCTCTGAATTCCTTAGCAATTCCCAGAAGTTGCTTTAATTCTCGAGAAGATAGAAATTCCAAATTTACCTCAAATGCTTTACCACCATTTCGATTTTCAGTTACTAAAAATTCATAATATCCTAATTCTTCCTCCTGCCTAATATCATTTACATTAAAACCATTCTCTTTGAGTTGCAGAAAGAAATCTTCCATGAATTCTTTGTCCTTAAACAGGCTTTTATCTATAATTCCTTTAAATGCCAAAAATTCTATAAACCTGGAACTGTATCCTTTTTTTCCAAGCCTTTCTATACTGTCATAAAATTTAAAAAGACCGTTTACAAGTCTCATTAGTCTTTTACCTGATACCTCATCACCATTCGCAAACACGAGTTTTTCTTTTCCACATATCCTTTTAACTAAAAATTCATTAAACTCCTTCTCATTTGTAATATAATTTTCTACTTTTTTATCCAATACTCTATATAGCGGTGGTTGAGCAACATAAAGATAGCCTCCGTCAATTAGTTCAGGCATCTGTCTGAAAAAGAATGTCAATAAAAGTGTTCTAATATGTGCTCCATCCACATCAGCATCTGTCATTATTATTACTTTATGATATCTCAGTGCATCAATATCATACTCTTTATCTCCAATACTTGTACCTAAAGCAGCAATCATAGTTCTTATTTCTTCATTCGATAACATTTTATCGAATCGAGCTTTTTCAACATTAAGAATTTTTCCCTTTAGTGGTAAAATAGCTTGAGCTCTTCTGTCTCGTCCCTGTTTTGCGGAACCACCAGCCGAATCTCCTTCCACAATAAAAATTTCACTTCTACTCGGATCCCTTTCCTGGCAGTCAGCTAATTTTCCTGGTAATGAATGACTTGCAAGGATACCCTTCCTTCTTGCAAGTTCTCTTGCCTTTTTTGCCGCTTCTCTCGCACGCGCTGCATCAATTACTTTTGAAAGAATCTTTTTAATAATAGAAGGATTTTCTTCAAAAAATTCACCTAAGCCTTCGTTAACCATATTTTCAACTATACCCTTTACTTCACTGTTTCCGAGTTTTGTTTTTGTCTGTCCTTCAAATTGCGGCTCTCTCAATTTAACACTTATAATCGCCGTCAATCCTTCTCTAACATCATCTCCCGATAATTTTTCTTTAAATTTCTTTGATAATGTTCCTCCTGAGGATGTTAAATATTGATTTATACTTCTTGTTAAACCAGATTTAAATCCGCTGAGATGACTTCCTCCTTCACTTGTATTAATATTATTTGCAAAAGAAAATAAATTTCCTTTGTATGAATTATTATACTGTAATGCAATTTCAGTTATTACATCATTTTTTTCACTTTCAATATATATAGGCTTCCGATGCAGAACTTCCTTGTTTTTACTTAAATATTCTACATAGGACTTTATTCCTCCTTCATAAAATAAATCTTCTTTTTTTCCTGTTCCTTCATCTGAGACCTTTATACGTATACCCTTCGTCAAAAACGATAACTCTCGCATCCTTCTAACAATAGTTTCAAAGTCAAAATCAGTATCTGTAAATATACTGCTATCAGGTAAAAATTTTATTTTGGTTCCTCTTTTATCAGTCTTACCATTTTCCTTCAGTTTGCTTTTTGTTTCTCCTTTTTCAAAACATTGAAAATATTTTTTCCCTTCCCTGAATACCTCTACTTCTAAATACTCGGATAGTGCATTTACAACTGACACACCTACTCCGTGAAGTCCCCCCGATACTTTATATGTCTTATGGTCAAACTTTCCACCAGCATGCAGTTTTGTCATAACAACTTCAAGCGCTGGTATTTTCTCTGTTTTATGTATGTCCACAGGAATACCACGACCATTATCAAAAACAACAACACTATTATCATTTAAAATTTTTAAGTCTATAAAATCACAGTATCCAGCCAATGCCTCATCTATACTATTATCAACAACTTCATATACAAGATGATGCAGCCCTTCCGATGCTGTATTTCCAATATACATTGCAGGTCTTTTTCTAACTGCCTTTAAACCCTCCAAAACTTTTATATCAGAAGCACCGTATTCTTTTATTTCATCTCTCATATTAAACCCTCATCGGCATAATTAAACCCACAAAACCCTTATCAGCCTCTCCCTTTAGAATACAAGGTTTCGTATTATCAATAAAACCTAATTCTATATTTTCACTCTCCATTGATTGGACTGTATCTACAAAATATTGGGGGTTAAATCCCACCTCCATACTTTCTCCCTGGTATTTAATATGCATATTCTCCCTTGCTTCCCCTAAATCAGGGTTTGTAGATACAAGTTCCATAATGTCTTTCTCAAGTTTTATTTTTACAGCACGGTAACGTTCATTACTAAGAATAATCATTTTTTTCATTGCTTCAAATAGTGCATTTCTATTTATTTTTATTATTTGCTTTTCTCCTTTTGGTATTACACCATGATAATCAGGAAATTTTACTTCAAGAAGACGAATTACTAATAGTGCGTTATCTTTCTTAACAACACATTTTTTTTGTTCAAACCCAATTTGAATAACCCCTCCTTCAGATGCAAGTTTATTAATTTCAGACATCCCTTTTCTTGGAATCATTACTCCATCACCTAAGTTTAAAGACTCAAGCCCGGAAAATGTCTTATCTATCATAGATAAGCGATGCCCATCTGTAGCCACCATCCTCAGTAAAATATTATCTTCACGTGTAACTTTTTCAATAAATAAACCTGAAAGTTTAAATCCTGCCTCTTCTTTTGTTACCGAATATATTGTCTTATTAATCATTTCAGACAACATTTCTCCATCAATTTCAACCATTGCTACGTCTTCTGGTTCAATAAAAGTTGGATATTCATCAGCCGGTAAACAGGCAAGTTCAAATCGTGCAATATCATCTGACATAAATACCCAGTTATTTTCCTTTCCTTTTATATGAAATTCAGGTTTTTTGCTTTCCTTTAAAATTTCAAATAACTTTCTTCCTGAAATAGTTAAACTTCCTTCTTTAATCACATTACCTGAGATTACCTGCTGAAAGCCTAATTCAAGATCTGTAGCTGAAATATGTATTTTTGAACCGCTTGCGCTCAAAAGAATACTTGAAAGAATAGGCATACTGCTTTTTCTTTCAATTATACTTTGCACTCTTGATACACTTTTAAATAATTCATCTCTTTGTATTTTAACTTCCATTTTTTCCTCCAAAGATAATGTTTTTACATAATATATATAAAATAATAATATTATAACCCTGTTAATTTGTTAAAAATGTAAATATCTCATTGAAATATAAGGAAATAATTTAAATATTTTTTTTAAAATTTATATATGTAATTAACTTATTTAATGTAACTTTTTACTAATGGTAGATTTTGTTACTAAAAAACTAATTTATGTAAGTAAAATGTTTATTTTATTAATGTCATCTAAATATTTTTTCTTTTTTTGTTCCTTATCTTTTTCAATACGCTTAATAGCATGAATAACTGTAGTATGGTTCTTATTTCCAAAAGCCTCCCCTATTTTTTTAAAAGGTAAAAAAGTCAAGTTTCTACAAAGGTACATCGCCAAATGTCTTGGATAGGAAAACTCTCGGCTTTTCTTATTTGATATTAAATCAGAAATAGATATATTAAAATGATTAGCGGTTACTTTCTGAATATCATGTATATTTATTTTATTTTTAGACCTGTTCTTTATGATTGATTTAACTGTGGACATGTTAATTCTACGTTTATAAAGTGAGGTAAATGTTTGAATTGAAATTAAATATTTAATTAAGGTCTTTATGTCATTTGTGGTGTTTGCAAGGGAAAAGATAACATCATCAGGGATGCTTAAATTTTCCTCCTTGGCTCTTTTTTTTATAATTTTCATTTTAGTTTTCTGATTTGGGAGCTGAATTTCGGATAAAATTCCCCATTCCAACCTTGATCTGAGTTGGGGGAGTAAGTTTAAAATTTTATTTGGGGGTTTTTTACCTGCAACAACGATTTGTTTACTCGATTCATAAAATAGGTTAAAAATAAAAATTAATTCTTCCTGAGATTTTTTTCGCCCGCTTAATTGATGAATATCGTCAAGCAGGAGAATATCAAGGTTTTTGTAATATGCCCTGAACTGGCTGTGTTTTTGGTTTTTTTTTGCAAGTGCAAACCCTGAACAGAACTTATCTGTAGAAATATATCTTATATTAGGTGATTTATTGTTGCTTAGTAAATGAAGACCTATAGCATTTAAAAGATGAGTTTTACCTAAACCGAGTTTACTGAAGAGATATAATGGATTATAATTATTTACCGGCTTATTTGTGACTTCAAGTGCCAGATTGTAGGCATATTTATTGCTTTTAGCTGTAATAAAGTTGCTGAAGTTATATGAATGATTGAGATGAGTTAGACTTAATGCAGAGGTTATTATAGTTTCATATTTCGGAGTTAGTTTAGATGTTCTTGGTTTAATATATGTAAATCGTATTTCAGGGACAAAGTTCAGATTGTTTTTAATAGATGTTTGAATTTTATTGACATAGTTATCACGCAGCCGACTTGCTATGAATTTGTTTGGAACCTCAATTATGGCCAAATTTTCATCTAATTTCTTAAGGGATGTTTGTGAAAACCATGTATTAAACTCAGAATGGGAAAGGTGAGATTGGATATTTGTGATTATATTTTTCCACACATGATTTTTTTCTGACATAATAGGTACTTAGAAATGACTTTTTAATTTTTTATTTGTTTTTACTATACAATAATTCAGCTAAAGATATCAATAAAAATTTAATAATAATGGAGTGAAATATGACCTGTTCAATTGCATTTGCCGGAAAAGGGGGTACAGGAAAAACGACGATGGCGGGTTTCCTGATAAAATACCTTTTAGAGAAAAATAAGACACCTGTTTTAGCTGTAGATGCTGATTCAAATGCCAATTTAAACGATGTTTTAGGGCTCGAAGTGCAAGAGACCTTAGGAGACGCGAGGGAGGAAATGAAAAAGGGTGTCTCTAATGGAATGACCAAGGATGTATTTATGGAAATGAAGCTGCAAGAGGCTATTGTTGAGGCAAGCGGATTTGACTTAATTGTCATGGGTAGACCGGAAGGTGCGGGCTGTTATTGTGCTGCAAATTCTCTCTTGACTCTTTACCTTAACAGGCTGCTTGGGAATTATGAGTATATTGTTATTGACAATGAAGCCGGTATGGAACATATCAGCAGACTTACAACCAGCGATATTGACGTTCTTATTACTGTGTCGGATCCAACGATTAGGGGAATCCGTGCCGCAGACAGGATCATTGAATTAACAGAAGAACTAAACTTGAATATCGGCAGTAAATATTTTATTATCAATCAGGCTAGAGAAGATCAGGAAAAAGCGATAGAGCAAGTAGTCAAAGAATATCATCTGAATCTTATTGGCATGGTACCGGAAGATCTTGAATTACAGAAGTTTGATCTTGATGGAAGGCCGACAATAGAATTGGGGGATGATAGTAAAGCCATAAAAGCGGCATATTATATTTTTGATAAAATTTTTTCACCCTGAGGCGTATCTTTAATATTGTCATTCCGGCGAAAGCCGGAATCCAGGTGGGTACTGGATGCCGGATCAAGTCCGGCATGACGGAGTTAGACTATCTATTTGCCAGGTTAATAAATAAGCTAAAGTACGCTGACCACATCTAACCATCCGGGTCTTTCAGTTGTAACTGCCTGGATTGAATTTGGTGAGCCAAGTATTTTCACTATTCCATTGTCTTTAACTTGCTCAAGTATTTTTGAAAATTTCTTAAAATCAGTGTTTTTTGTTGCCAGTATCTCAGTTCTCATTTTTTGTCTCAGGTCTTCGGTATCACCTGCGAGATAACGAAGCATTGAAGTATATCCCTTTTCATCCGGCAGCATATATCCATCCAGATCTCCTATAGTACCAATTATGTTTTTAGTCAGTTCTTCTTTACTAATATCCATGTCACTGAGGAACTTGGCTGTATGGTCAAAGACATCAAGCGTTTTTATAAGATTGGGATCCCGGTATGATATAAATGAAAGTACTCCCGAAAAACGGTCAATGAGACAGAAGGCGCCGTAGGCCCCACCCTGAACCCGGATACGATCCCATAACAATGTGTTTCGCAGGTAACTGGTTATGACCAGTACGGAGCCATGAAACCGGTAACCCAAGGTGAAAAGTTCAGAACCTTTACCAACATAGTTGACAAGGGAGGGAAGAGTCATACCCTCAAAAGAAGAAGGCCTTTTTGGCGACCATTCGGCCTCATTGTTTTTGTGCTCAGGTAATTTGTCTATCAGGTTATTTACATGCGGTTCAAAACGGGACCAGGCTGATTCGTCTAATGTGATATTTAGGATCATTTTCTTGCGGTTGATTAAAATATCACGAATCCGATCAAGAACAGAATGTACATTAGACCAGTTCTCATCAATGGCTTGAGAAAGTCTATTAAGAAAAAAGAGATAGCTCAATCCTCCCATCTGTTCTGCAGCCCAATGGGCTTCATCAAAATGCGACCGAAGACGCAGATTAACGAATTGATGTCCTCCTGGGATGAGTTTTTCCTCCTGCCGGGCCTTTTCCTCCATTACCATTTGTCGGAACCGTTTCTCATTGTCCAGTTGAAGGTCAAGGAGGACGTCGTAAAGAATGCTGATCAGTTCCTCTGTCTGTGTAACCAGGGCCTTGCAGCGCAAGAATAACCAGGCACAACCTCGGGAGGAGTTTCTTATGCTTGAGGTAAAAAATTGGGGAATTATCCCTCCTGTTTTTCTACTTATTCTTTGGGTCAGAGTAACATAATCTTCGTTTTCCGTTCCCATCTCAATGAGGGCGCGACCAAAGAGGGGAACATAAGAGAGGTATTTATCCGGCAGGGCATGGAGATTAAACCCTATGTCGAGATAGGAAATGCCATTGGTGGAAAGATCGTGAAACAAGATAGGTGTCCCTTGGTGATCCAGGTGTGTTATTGGAATTATAGAGTTGTTTGTTTCGAGATCTGAAAGTTCCAAAAAAGGTATGGTCGCGAGCTTCCTGGGTGGGTCGGGTGTTTCTTGAAGAAGCTTTAGCTCCCGGGCGTTTTCAATTATAGATTTTATTTCAACAGGCTTCATGGCTGACTTTGCTTTGTCAAGCCTGTCTTTTTCATAGGCACGCTCATTTATTTGCATGTCGGGATCCGGTTTGAGAGTCAGCGTGGTGCGGTGTGGATTGTTAACAAAGAAGCGATCAATTATTTCTTCAAAGAAAGCAGGATTTGACTGCACTTTGTTTTTTATGGCTTTTAATGGGGCTTCAAAGGCGAGCAGGGCCAGGGGATCTCTTTCATAGAGCCAGGTGGTTAGAGACCGGAGCATGAGTTGAAGGCCTCTTGGGAGGTGTCCGGCATTGTTTTCACGCAAGCGGAATTCTATAGTGTTTAGGGCGGCCTCCACAGTGAGAGGATCAATTCCTTCATGGGCCAAACGGGATAAAGTGTCCAGAATAATGGCTTCTATTCCTTTTACATTTTTAATTTGAATGCCCTTGAGTCCAGTGGAGAAATAGGACTGTCTTATTTCATTTACTAAGCCTTCACCGGCAATATCATCGCCAAGACCGGAGTCAATTAGTGCCTTGCGCAGGGGAGATGCCGGCATACCAAGGAGAATATATTCCAGGATACGCATGGAAAAGTTTATATTAACATCATGGGTTTCCGGAAGCAGCCAGTTGAGAGTTATCATTCCCTTGGCCTTTGATTTTTCCTCTTCCCCTACCATAAATGGACGGATATAGTTCTTCGGGTGAGAAAACAATGGCTGTAATTTAATGGTCGAATCGATCTGGATTAGGTCGAAATCCTTTAAATAGTCATTTATGATCCGCAGGCGCTCATCAAGGTCATCGTCACCGTAAAACCAGATGCGGGCGTTGGAAGGATGGTAGCATTTACTATGAAAGTCATTGAATTGCTGGAATGTAAGGTCAGGGATATTCCTTGGATGTCCACCGGAATCAAGGCCATATGTATTGTCCGGGAAGAGGGACTGAAGGGAGTGCTGAGCAAGGATGCTGTCAGGTGATGAATATGCTCCTTTCATTTCGTTATAAACGACACCCTTGTAGATAAGTGGGTGATCAATATCTTCCAGTTCATAATGCCAGCCTTCTTGCTGAAAGATGAAGGGAGTGAGGCGGGGATAGAACACGGCATCTAAGTATACATCAATAAGATTATAGAAATCCTTAAGGTTCTGGCTGGCTACCGGATAACAGGTTTTGTCAGGATAAGTGAACGCATTGAGAAAGGTCTTGAGAGAACCTTTCAAAAGCTCGACAAAAGGTTCTTTTACCGGATATTTTCGAGATCCGCAGAGGACGGAATGCTCCAGGATATGGGCAATACCTGTGGAGTCTGATGGGGGGGTTCGAAACGTTATACCAAAGACCTTGTTTTTGTCGTCATTTGAAAGAGATAATAATTGAGCGCCGGTTTTTATATGGGAGAAAAACATGGCCCGGGTTTTCAATTCTGAAATATCCTGCTTTTTAATAAGTTTGAAGCCGTGGTTATTTTTCATTATTGTGGACTTCCATGAGAAATTATTAACATTTAATAGTATCTAAATTCAGCCTTTACCTAAACGGTTTATGTACTGTTCGAAGTCTTATGAGCGGCACAAAAAAATTAGTTTTTTCCAGGGCCTACCGTAACGAAGACATATTTTTCCGGAATAATAACCTTGCGGGCGGCCCTATTAATTTCTTCAAGGGTAACGGATTTTATGTCCTCGATTAATTTTTTAATATGTTCATAGCCCAGACCGTAAAGTTCATCAAGGCACATGTGAATGGCCTGGGATCCATTTGTCTGAAGGTCAATCTCCAAATTTCCTAACAGGTATTGCTTTGCGGCTTCCAGCTCATCTTTTGTTAATCCATGTAATCTAATATTGTCAAGTTGTTCTAATATTGCTTTTTTTGCAGCGGCCAATTTCTTTGGATCACATGCCAGGTAGATACCGAAAACACCTGTTTCAAGGCCGGGACGTCTAAACGCACCCACTGAATATGCAAGGCTTTCTTTGTCCCTGAGTTCATAAAACAATCTCCCTCCCTGGCCTGAAAGAGAGGTCTTAATCAGGGCCATTGGAGCGTTGCTACTGCTTTCAAGATCTGCCCCCAGGTATCCGAGAACTAAATGGGTCTGGGCTCCTGGTCTTTGTATGTGGGCCTCACGTATTTCCGTTAACGGGGGTTCAGGAAATATTTCAGGCAGGCCTTGTGAAGAAGTCCTGAATTTTTCAAATAAGATTTTTATATATGGAATCAATTGATCTTTATTTACATCTCCTACTATTGCCAAAACAAAATTGGATGATACCCCAAGGGTGTTATACCATTCAATCAGATCAGATCGATTAATGGATTTTATTCCTTTTATCGTCCCTGTCTTAGGGCGACCATAAGGGTGATGACGGAAGAGTGTTTTATAAAAAAGATCAAAAAGCAGGGGCGAGGGATGATCCTTTTTCGATTTGATCGTAGCCAGCATATCCTGCCTTACTTTTTTGATTTCAGATGCCGGAAAGAAAGGGTTCATCAAAATATCACCAAGTAGCTCAAGTCCCGGATAAACCACCTTGCTCAGGAATTTGGCCGAGATACCAAAACTATTGTTTCCAGAGAATCCGGAAAGCTCCCCACCCCAGGATTCAACGGTTAATGCGATTTCAGCAGCAGTCTTTTCTTTAGTCCCCCGTGTCAGCATATTGGTAACAAAGGCTGAGATCCCGCATGTTTTAGGGTTCTCAAGACGGGACCCTCCAAGAAAAGCACCCCTGATGGATACTACCGGCAAGCGATGATCCTCCTTTACTATGATCCTAATGCCGTTTGGGAGCGTGAATGTTGTGACCCCGTTGTCTTCTGTCAGGGAAGTTTTTTCTTTATTGGACTGCCTTGGATGGGCCTTGGAAAAGAGATCAGTTATTCTTTTGTTTTTAAGCGTAATGTTGGACCCTTTTGGTACCAGGAGGGCAATTGAGAGATTTTCCGGTTTTAAGTATTTGTTTGCAACATATGATATATCACTGGATATAACTTCCCTTAGCTGTTTTAGATATGCATCAGTTTGATACATGTCACCGAATATGGTTTCAAAAAAGCCCAGGGTTCTGGCCTGTCCCGACATAGTCTCCATACCATAAACATAATCTGCTTCAGCGATAGTCTTGGCCTTTGACAAAGCAGATTCATTTACGGGTTCAGCGGTTATTCTGTTAATTTCTCCTATAATGGCATCAAGGACGCTATTTAGTTTATCAGGACTCAAGGTTGCACGAATGGAGAAAAGACTCGGGTCTTCGAGGCTATAGGAGCCTGCGCCAATACTATGGACTAAATTAGACTTCATTTTCAGGCGGGTGTAAAGCCTGGAGGTTTTACCCTGCCCTAATTCAATTTCCATAAGATCCAAAGCAGGAAGATCAGGGTGGGTTATTGAAGGTATATGCCAGGACATATCGAGGTAAATTTGCTGAACCTCTTCATTCAGTATGATTTTCCTGAAAGAAGTCTGTTTCGGCTCGGCCGGCCTGGTTGGCACTTGTTTTGTCCTCACCGGCATATCCTTGATGAGGGATTGAATGGTTTTCAGTGTATGACCTGTATTCAAGTCTCCGACTGCAACCAGGACCATGTTTTCAGGAGTATACCATTTATCCATATATTTCAGGATTGCCTTCCGGTTAAAGGAGCGGATAGTTGATTCATAGCCTATTATGGGCCTTCTATAAGGATGTTTCCGGTAGCAAAGATCCATCATGGCCTGCCCAAGACGCCTTTGAGGCATGTCCAATGAACGACGGTATTCCTCCAGAACAACTTCTTTTTCTCTTTCAAGCTCGGACGGATCAAAAAGGGAGTGTTGAACAGCGTCCAGCAGGACATCTAATGCAGTATCAAAGTTGGACGATGCAATTTCAACGAGATAGACTGTTCGGTCATGGGAGGTATAGGCGTTAATGTGTCCCCCTGAGGCCTCTATGGTTCTGGCAATTTCACCGGTCTTTCTGGTGGGAGTTCCTTTAAAGATCATATGTTCTATAAGATGAGTTATTCCAGCCTCTTCCTCTGTTTCATTTGCGCTTCCAGTCTTGACCCACATTTGAATGGCAACTATCGGGGAGCTGTGGTCTTGTTTGAGGATTACAGTGAGACCATTATCCAGCCTGAATCTCTGAGCACCTTCTGTAACTGTTGCGTGGCCGGGGCTGGTAGTAAGGAAAATGAAGACCATGGAAAAAAGAATGATCAAACAGGCAGGACCGGATTGTTTTTTGGGAGATTGTATTCTCTGGTAATTATTCATGTGGTAAGCATCCTTTTAGAAAATCAAACATGTTGTATTATTTTTTTCTTGACATACTACATATTGTATATAAAATAAATTCTTCTTTTTCAATAAAAGATTTGTGCAGCAGGAAAAAACAAAGATTATTTGTTAAAGGCTTTTCATTTATTGAGAATTAGTATAAAATAAATATAAATTATATAAAAGCAAAAAACTTTATTATCGAAAACTGAAGAGAGCAAGAAGGTTTTTTAGGGAGGCAATTTATGGTTCAAGAAGGGAAGCTCTTGCATACGGAAGAAGGTGCCTTTGATCTTACTGCATATAAGTTGGATGATCATCGATTTTTTGATCTCTTGGTCGAGCAGAATGCTATTAATACTGACCAGGCAATGGACGTCAGCCGATTTATAAATGAAGAAATCGGAAAAATGAAAGCCAATACAATTACAATACCGGTAATCGAGAAAATAATAGAGGAAAAACTGCAGGAGTATGGTTTTTCCAAGGCTTCGCCGATTCGGTTGGACAGATCCATTTTTATAAAAAATGGTCTGGCGCTTTCTGACAATGCTGAAACAGTATTGAAAAGGAGATACCTTAAAAAGGATAGCAGAGACAGGATTATAGAGACCCCTGAACAGATGTTCAGAAGGGTGGCGCATTCTATTGCAAAGGCGGAGAAGAAATACGGAGATGACTCCAAGGTGAAGAAGATGGAGAGAATCTTTTACAAGATGATGACCGAATTTAAATTCCTACCCAATTCCCCGACTTTGATGAATGCAGGGCGCAGATTAGGTCAACTGGCAGCATGCTTTGTCCTGCCTGTTGAAGACAGTATGGAGGAAATTTTTGATTCGCTTAAAAATGCTGCACTAATACATAAATCGGGTGGCGGTACCGGATTTTCATTTTCTCATTTGAGACCAAAGAAAAGCAAGGTCGGGACAACCGGCGGTATAGCTTCAGGACCTGTTTCTTTTATGAAGATCTTTAACACAGCAACCGAACAGGTCAAACAGGGAGGCACTCGCCGAGGGGCAAATATGGCTATCCTGAAGGTTGATCATCCGGATATAATGGAGTTTATACATTGCAAAAAGAATAACAAGGAACTGAACAATTTCAATCTGTCAGTTGCTGTTACAAATGACTTTATGGAAAAAGCAAAAGAGAAAAAGAACTATGACCTGGTTTGCCCTGGAGACGGTAAAAATATTGGTGAATTGAATGCTGCCGAGGTGTATCAGGGTATGGTGAAACAGGCCTGGAAGAATGGTGACCCTGGAGTTGTTTTCTTAGACAGAATTAACAAAGACAACCCTACACCTGAACTCGGTGAATTAGAAAGCACTAATCCTTGTGGTGAACAGCCTTTGCTTCCCTTGGAAGCCTGTAACCTTGGTTCTATCAATCTGGCCAAGTTTGTGACGGAAAATGATGTCGAAGGCCCTGCCATCGATTATGAGGGGATAAAAGAAGTCGTCTGGTGGGCAGTCCGTTTTCTGGACAATGCGATCGATGTATCTAAGTATCCGCTTCCTGAAATCGATGAAATGGTGAAAGGTAACCGGAAGGTCGGTCTTGGAGTCATGGGTTTCGCCGATATGCTCTACCAGTTGAGGGTTCCTTATAATTCTGATAAAGCCCTTGAAATAGCCGAAGATGTGATGAGTTTTATTCAGAAAGAATCAAGGAATTCCTCCAAATATCTCACTAAGGAGAGAGGTGTCTTTGGAAATTTCGATAAAAGCATTTTTAAAGACAGGGAAGACTGTTTTTACAGAAATGCTACAATCACAACTATTGCGCCTACAGGCACATTAAGTATTATTGCCGAATGCTCAAGCGGTATCGAGCCATTATTTGCCCTCAGTTTTGTCAGGCACGTCATGGATGATGATGAACTTCTGGAGGTGAACTCCTATTTTGAAAGAGTTGCAAGAAAGGGAGGGTTTTATAGTCGGGAATTGATGGATACTATTGCACAGAAGGGGAGTATCAAGGATATAGATGAGATACCGGAAGATGTGAAAGATGTCTTTGTGACTGCCCATGATGTGTCTCCGGAATGGCACATTCGTATGCAGGCGGCGTTTCAGAAGTATACTGACAATGCGGTTTCAAAGACTGTCAATCTTCCGCGGGATGCAACAGAGGACGATGTTTTAAAGGTATATAAGCTGGCCTATGAATTGGGCTGTAAAGGGGTGACGATATACAGGGACGGAAGCAAGGAAAATCAGGTACTCTCTTTTTCTGATAAGGATAAACAACATAAGGCTTTTATGACGGCTGTTAAAGACCGGCCTGAGACACTTGATGGTTTTACTACAAAAATGGTCACAGGGCTGGGCACCCTGTATGTGACGGTAACGGAATATGAAGGCTGGCCGTTTGAGATTTTTGCGACAATAGGTAAATCAGGTAGCTCCACTACTGCAAAGACTGAAGCTATTGGTCGTCTTGTTTCGCTTGCATTGAGGTCCGGCGTAAAGGTGG
>Ga0233412_10000475_pt1 | contig 23350 bp, 16 predicted proteins | sample Na_anoxic_4_MG_FD_180667 | JGI IMG/M metagenome (GOLD analysis project Ga0233412, IMG submission 180667) | Seawater microbial communities from Saanich Inlet, British Columbia, Canada - Na_anoxic_4_MG | ecosystem: Environmental > Aquatic > Marine > Inlet | place: Canada: British Columbia...
CTGGATGTGGCACCGATCTGGACCGAAAATTTTGCCGGTATCTGCGGTGCAAAGAGAGATGCGGAAAGATTCCTCAATAGAGCAGAATCCCTGGGTTTCTCACGTTCCCTTTGTACTTATGCCCTTTGCGGGATCGGCTTTGACCATTGGAGGGAAGAACTGGGTGAGATGCCTCCTGATGCGCCGTGGGGAGGGCAGGCAAGGCCTGATTTTATGATATCCACCGGACAGATTCTTTGTGATCCAAGGGCCAAATGGTATCAGGCGTCCCAGCAATATATGCCGGATGTACCTATCTACAATATGGACCTGCCTTATCCGCTTTTTCAAAGCAATAAAGACCACAGGGATGTATGGGGATATTATCATAAATACATAGTCAAAGAGTTGCGTGGACTGATTGCATTTGTTGAAGAACAGACCGGAAAAAAGATGGATTATGATCGTCTAAGGGAATTGGTTGATCTAAGTGACAGGACATGGAACCTGATCCATGAGACATATCAATTACGAAGCGCAGTACCTTGCCCGATGGGTACGGGAGATGCCATGAATACTATGGTCCCAATGTGTTTTATGATGGCTACCGGGGAAGCATATGAGTTCTATTTAGGGCTGAAAAAAGAATTAGAGGAAAAAAATGCCAAAAAAGAAGGAATAGTTAAGGATGAAAAATTCAGACTCCTTTGGGGTGGAGGGTTGCCTTCATGGTTTGCCTTGGGCGATTTCAATTACTTTAACAGTAAAGGTGCGGTTTTCCCGGCCGAAACAACCTATCGTATGATAGAACCGCTCTATGAAATGGATATCCCGGAAACTGATGATCCGGTTGAACACCTGGCATGGAGATGGCTCGGATATTGGACCTTCTGGTATGACAGGGCCAAAAAACGGCCTGGTTCAGAGCCGGATGTGGAACGTTTAATATCTTTTATTGAAGAGTATAAGATTGACGGTGTTGTCATGCATGAGGCATTTTCATGCCGGACGTGGCATGTAGGACTTATCTGGCAATTACATCAGCTGGGAAAGATTTACAAACCAATCCCTGTACTGACCTTAGGAAAAGACGGTAAGAAAAAAGAGGAAAAGAGGGAACTTTCGTCTTTGATTTTAGAAAGTGATATAATTGATATTACATCCTATTCTGAGGTTGATACAAGGAACAAAATTGATGTATTTATCGAGACCCTGGAGTCTGTTGAGCGGAGCAAGGTAACATAGGAGGCTGTCCGAGAATGGCTATTTTCTCTCTGAGCCGTAGGTTCTACCCTCCGGCCTGTAAGCCCTACGGGCTGGAAGCGGGGCCGGAGGCTTGATCTTGGAAAGAATATCTCATTCTCGGACAGCCTCATAGTGTCCAACCCGGATAAACCGGAAAAGTTAAAAATGAATTAAAGTCGATGGCTTTGTGAAAAATCTATTTTGTTGCCTCTGACAAAGTTTCCTCAAAGATAGATAAACACACATCCATTTCTTCTGCCGATACCGTTAGAGCTGGTGAAAAACGAATTGAATTTTCACCACACCCGAGAAGCAGTAAGCCTTTCTCGAAGGCTTTTTTGATAATTATGTTTCGCCAATCGGGTGCCCTCTCTTTGGTCCCGCGGTTCTTTACTATCTCAACTCCTACCATCAGGCCCTTGCCGCGCACGTCGCCTATGCATTCTATGGATTTCTGCAACTCGAATAATTTTGACATCAAATATTTACCCATAGTTTTAGCATTTTCCATCAGTTCGGTTTGAAGTAATTCGATGGTAGCGAGTGCCGCACAGCAGGATACCGGGTTGCCGCCAAAGGTGGAAGCGTGAGAGCCTGCTTCCCATGTCATTATGTTGGATTTGGCTATCATAGCGCCGAGCGGCATTCCTGAAGCGATACCTTTTGCAAGAGCAATAATGTCCGGGTCTACACCAAAATGTTCTATGGCAAACATTTTTCCTGTTCGTCCCATCCCTGATTGCACTTCGTCGACTACATACAGAATATTGTACTTCTTGGCAATCTTCTTCAATTCGATATGAAACTCAGGCGGAGGTACTATATATCCACCTTCACCCTGGATAGGCTCAACGAAGATTGCCGCTACTTCTTCCGGTGGCAAGACAGTACGAAAAAGGGCTTCCTCCACCCAACGCACACACTCAATTCCGCATTCAGGATACGACATATTATAAGGGCATCTAAAACAATAGGCATAAGGAATATGTGTAATCCCGGGTATTAAAGGATTATAGTGTTTTTTCTGAATTACTTTACTTGCCGTAAGCGAGAGTGCACCCATGGTGCGACCGTGAAATGCTCCAAAGAAAGCGATGTTCAGTTCCCGCTTGGTGTACCAGCGTGCGAGTTTGAAGGCTGCCTCAACTGCTTCGGCACCCGAATTCCCAAAAAAGACCTTTTTTTTGCCCTTTCCGACTGCCAGTTCAGATAATTTTTCCGCTAAAGTAATCTGTGATGTATAGTAGAAATCGGTTCCGGACATGTGTAACAGCAGATCAGCCTGTTTCTTAATGGCATTTACAACATGGGGATGGCAGTGCCCGGTAGCGCACACGGCAATACCTGCGGTAAAGTCCAGAAAGGTATTGCCATCCGGGTCATGGATCCATAGTCCTTTGGCTTTCTCAGCTACAAGGGGATAGCTTCTTGTGTATGAAGGAGACACATAATTTTGATCTATTTTAATTAATCCTGCAGACTTGGGGCCGGGAAGTGGTGTTTTGATATCAGGGAATTTCATCTTTGCACTCCATTCTTCTTTAATACTCTGATATTACATTATATGTTTTGCCTGGAATTTATCAATGAGTCTGTTTATCAATGAGTCTTGCTATTATATGGCATTCTATATAAACTGTTTAGTGCCCGACTGAAAACTGTTATTTTCCCAGTCTTTGCATCTTCCCCTCCGGGGCGTCGGCCCGACGGATTGGGGGTTTGACCTTGACCAAAATCGAACATTTTTCAAATCAAAGGTCTCATATTGCCTTTGTCGGGTCAATAATAATTTATCGATAAAACACCATGTTGATATGAAAGATTTTTTTGCAGGTATTGATGTAGGTTCGACCATTACAAAGGCGGTGATCCTGGACAAAGAGGTCATTGCCTCTGTTATAGGGCCTACTGGTCCGGAACAGAGAAGGCTGGCCAATAAAGTTATGGAAGAGGTGTTGAATAAGGCCGGGCTTGCTTTTGAGGCTGTTACTTATATAGTGTCTACAGGATATGGAAGAATTAATGTCCCTTTTGCTGATAAACAGGTAACCGAGATTAGCTGTCACGCCAAAGGTGTAGCAAGTTTGTTCCCGGAGGCCAAGACAATTATTGACATTGGAGGCCAGGATAGTAAGGCAATAAGGATTGATATTACCGGCAGGCCGACAGATTTTATTATGAACGATAAATGTGCTGCCGGCAGCGGCCGATTTTTAGAGGTTATCGCCGATTCTCTGGGAATTGAAATAGGAGAAATGGGCGATATCTCTTTGACAAGCAAGATACCTGCTAAGATAAGCAATATCTGCACTGTATGGGCCGAGCAGGAAGTCAGGGCGAGATTAGCAGAAGGTATTGCGCTTGACGATTTAATTGCTGGTATCCATGAATCCCTGGCTGACCGGGTATCAAGGATGGTAAAAAGATTGAAGGTGGAAAAAGAGGTTGTGCTTACAGGTGGAGGCGCGAAAAATACTGGTTTGATTCAGGCACTTTCTAAATATCTTGGTCAAACATTATTAATTCCCCCGGACCCCCTGATTACCGGTGCTTTAGGCGCTGCTTTATTGGGGAAGGATATTGTCCGTAAGGCAGAAGAAAATGGTGTGTCCTTAGAGAAAAAAAGCCGTTTTCTGGATGAAATCGTGATTCTTTGACAGGCCTCAAAACCTTTTGATGCATTAGTTTTCAAATATGTAAGAAGCTGAAATAATCCAATTAAAAAACCCTGCACCAAGTTTCTTTTATAGACCTTGTTTTTCTTGACAGTATTTTATGATATTCGTTATAGTTACTTTGTAGCTAAAAAGTAGCCACAATATACTCATACATTGATTATTGTCAGTTCTGGGTTGTTAATTTTGCTTGACAGATCCAAGATCTGAACCTTTATACTCGAAATTATTGGAGGCTGAACCATGGATATAATCCCTGAAATAATTGAAATTGTGGGCAGAGAGAATGTCTTTGATGACCGTGTTGAATGTTTGAGTTATTCGCGGGATCTTTCAGTACATGAAGGGGTCCCGGATGTGGTAGTTTTTGCTTATAGTACGGAGCAGATATCAGAGATTATGCGACTGGCCAATAAGGAAAAAGTGCCTGTTACGGTTCAAGGATCCGGAACGGCAACAACAGGTGCCTCTCTTCCTGTAGAAGGCGGCATACTCTTAGATGTCCACAGGATGAACAATATCCTGGAAATTGACAGGGAAAATTTTTATGCGAGGGTAGAACCGGGGGTTATTTGTGTCCAGCTAAATACAGCCCTTGGTAAACAGGGGCTCAGGTTTCCCCCAAACCCCGGCAGCGAAGCCATCGCAACAATAGGTGGCATGATGTCAACCAATTCAAGTGGGCACAAGGCCGTTAAATACGGTACAGCGAGGGATTACATAAAGGCCCTTAAGGTTGTCCTGGCGGATGGAACTATCATTGAAACCGGTTATAAAACCCCTAAATCATCCTTTGGGTATGATCTGAACCATGTCTTTGCGAGTGCAGAGGGAACGCTCGGTGTTATTACTGAGATTACAGTGAAAATACAACCGGCTCCGGAATATAACGCACTTGCCCTTGCTATTTTTCATGACCTGTTCGCTGCCGGAAAAGCGGTTACCGATATTATTACTTCGGGGATACAGCTTGCTGCATGTGAAATAATGGATAAATATGCTTTAAAAGTTGTTGAAGAGGCTATTGGCAGGGATGTGAGCAAGATAGAGGCCATGCTCATAATTGAGGTAGATGGTGTCAAGGAAACAGTAATCAAGGATATGGGAAGGATTGACGAGATATGTAAAAAACATGATGTACAGGAATTCACCTGGAGTGATGACCCGGCAAAGGCGGGCGAGATAATGGAAGCGCGGGGAAAACTGGTACCAACACTCTCAAGAATCAAGCCGGGAAACAGGCTGGTCCCCATATCAGAGGATTTTGGTATTCCTCCTACGAAAATTCCTGAAGTAATAAAGAAGGCACAAAGTATTGCAGATAAATACGATTTACTCCTCACGACCTTTGGCCACATAGGAGATGGTAATGTCCACACCACCTTTGTAACAGATATGAGGAGTCAGGACGAATGGGACAGGCTCAGACCGGCTGCTGATGAACTTGCAGATATTGCCCTCGAAATGGGAGGCACGGTTACTGCTGAACATGGTACCGGTCTTGCGAGGAATCCATATATAGAGAGGCAAATGGGTCCGGCCCTTGATGTCATGAGGTCTATAAAGAAGGCTCTTGATCCCAATGGTATTCTTAATCCAGGCAAGATGGGTCTGGAAAAGAAAAAGTATGATATTTACGATTATTTTGCCTTTCAGCCACTGCTTGATCATCCTGAAGGGGTCAACTCTTATGGTACGGAGATTGATAATGAAATAATCGCTTGTATATACTGTGGTTTCTGTCGGCTTGGATGCCCTACCTTCAGTGTAACACACAGGGAATCAAGAAACGCCAGGGGGCGGAATGTTCTTGCCTTTAACTTCTTGAACGGGACGATAGACCTGTCAGCCGATTTAGCAGAGGCCTTCTATAGCTGCACTACCTGTCAGGCGTGCACCTATTTCTGTCCTGCCCAGATTAAAGTGGATGAGATTGTAGAAGGGATTCGCAAGAAACTATATAAGGCAGGATATACTCCTGAACCGGTACTTGGTGTGAGAGATAATATATCCAAGACAGGGAATGTTTATGCAAGCGCAAAAGAGGGCAGGATCGATATTTATCCTCCCGCACTCAAGGAAAAGATTCACAATGGGCAGGTTAAGTCCAAGGCTGATACACTCCTGTTCATGGGGTGTGTTCCCAGCTATCTCGACATGAAGATGGTACCCAGTTTTTTAAACGCACTGGATGCCGCTAATGTTGATTACACGACTCTGGCGGCTGAAGAGGGCTGTTGTGGCTTCCCTTTGTTTCTTATGGGTTCAGATGAATTTGAACCTCATGCCGAAAAAGTAATTGAAAGGATAAAGGCCACAGGAGCACATGAACTCCTGACTCCCTGCGCGGGATGTTACAAGACATTTAAGAAGCTTTATCCTGATATTGGGGACTTTGAATTGGAAGTATTGCACTCAGTTCATTACCTCGATAAACTAATCAAGGACGGGAAGATAAAATTCAAAGAGGGTTTTGGGAAAAAGGTGACCTATCATGATCCCTGTGATCTTGGAAGGACCTTTAAAATCTTTGAGGAGCCAAGGAATATCCTGCAATCGATTCCGGGGCTTCAATATGTGGAGATGGCAAGGAACAGACTCCAGGCCCGTTGCTGTGGTGGAGGAGGCGGTGTGGTTGCAAACAATCCGGAGATGTCTGTGGAAATAGCTACGGAAAGGGTACGGGATGCACTTGATGTAGGTGCGGAAATTATTGTTTCGGGCTGTGCCGCGTGCAAGGATAACTTGAGAAAAGGTGCCCGGGCCATACCAAAAGAGGAGCGGGGGAAGATAAAGATCATGGATATCACGGAGATTGTAGCCAGGAATATGGAGTAGGTGGGTTGTTGGGTTATTGGGTTCGTTGGGTTAGGGCTTGACAATAAATAACCTGAACAAATATCTTGACAAATGGTAAGAAACAGTATATTCTATGATGCATGAATGACGATGCCTTAAAAGACAAGTTGAAGAAAGTGCTGCCTTATCTAAATGAAAAGCAGCAGAGAATATTTGCAGCAACTGAAGCCATGTCTTTGGGCTATGGTGGGATATCAAAAGTTGCGAGACTGACGGGATTTTCTAGAACCACGATTCACAAAGGTATTCAAGATGCAAAGATTAAGGATTATGAGGCACTGGAGAAGATACGATTACCGGGAGGTGGTCGAAAAAGCACCCACTTTCGAAATAAAAAGGTACGAAAAGCAGTTGATAATTTAGTTGAAGATTCAACAAGGGGGGATCCCATGTCTCCATTGAAATGGACGTCAAAGAGTATCAGACACATTGCAGAAGTTCTTTCAAAAAAAGGCATAGAGGTTTCTCGTGAAAGCGTCAGAGCAATCCTCAAAGACTTAGGTTATAGTCTTCGTGCAAACGATAAATCGCTGGAAGATTCCCACCCTGATAGAGATGAACAATTCCGATACATAAGCAAGAGAGTTAATAGTTTGTTGAGGCGAGGTCTTCCTGTCATTTCAGTAGATACTAAGAAGAAAGAACTTATAGGAAAGTTCGCAAACAAAGGAACGGAATGGAGGAAGAAAGACAATCCGAGGAAAGTCAAGGGTCACGATTTTCACGACGAAGATCAAGAGATCGGAATTCCCTATGGCATATACGACCAGGGGAAAAATCTTGGTTGGGTAAATGTGGGATGCGATCATGATACGTCTGCTTTTGCTGTTCAAAGCATTCAGCGCTGGTGGAGCTACATGGGAAATAAACTTTACCCCGATGCGAAGGAACTGTTGATTTGTGCGGATAGTGGTGGCAGCAATGGATACCGGGTTAGATTGTGGAAATTGAAGCTCCAAGAATTTGTTGATAAGACAGGGTTAGAGGTTGCTGTGTGCCATTTTCCCCGTGGAACAAGTAAGTGGAACAAAATTGAACACAGGCTATTCTCTCACATAAGTATGAACTGGAAGGGTCAACCTCTAACAAGTCATGATGTAATGGTCAATCTTATAGGTGGTACAAAAACGAAAGCAGGTCTGAAAGTAAAGGCCAAAATTGATAAAAGGAAATATCCGACTGGAATCAAGGTTTCCGATGTGGATATGCGGAAAGTAAATTTGAAAAAAGAAACGTTTCATGGTGAATGGAACTACAGAATTCTGAGATCAACCGCATAGTGTTGTTCAGGTTATTTATTGTCAAACCCTTATTGAGTTCGTTGGGTTATTGGGTTTGTTGAGTTTATTGTGTTTTTGAGTTGGTAATTGTATAACTAATAAGATACTTAACAAATCAATTGTTTGACCAATTAATGATTGGGAGGTGTTTAATATGACAACCAGTAAATGGATGCATGCGGGTACAGTTGTTAAGATGAATGCCATCAATTATCCTGACAAGTTAGGCTGGCAGGATAAGAACAATGAGTACACCTTTAAGGAGTGGAATGACAGGGCCTGTAGAGTTGCTCACGGGCTATCTGACAAAGGTATTGGGTTTCAGGACAGGTTTGCTGTACTGGCATATAACCGGGGTGAGTGGATGGATATATATGCCGGATGCGCCAAGGGCGGGCAGATAATAGTCCCCATCATGTTTCGGCTGGCGCCGCCGGATATTGAGTACATTGTCAATCACGCGGAATGTAAAGGGCTTATCGTAGAACAGCCTTTTGTTGAGATGATAGATGGCATTAAAGATAAACTGTCAGTTCCAGAGGATGCCTTTATCTATCTCGGGGAAGACCCTGTCCCTGATGGTTATATTGGCTATGAGAACTGGCTGGCCAAATCCTCTGCAGAAGAACCTGACATAGTAGTGGATGGGGATGACACATGGACTTTTATGTATACCTCAGGGACAACAGGAAGGCCTAAAGGTGTGGTTAAAACCCATGAGAGTTATCATGCTCAATATCTATTAGACAATATGAATCAGGGTGTTCAGCCAACTGATAAGGTAATGCTGGTAATGCCCATGTGTCACGTGAACTCGATATTTTACTCATTTCCTTACACCATGGTGACCGCACCGGTGTTTGTCTATAACATGCTCAGTTTTGACCCTGAGGATCTGCTGAGGACAGTTGATCAATACAAAATAACATTTACCTCACTCGTGCCGACCCATTACATTATGATGCTGGCTCTGCCGGATGATGTCAAAAATAATATTGATGTGTCTTCTATACGGCAGTTGCTTATCTCTTCAGCACCGGCAAGAAAAGACCTGAAGCTTGCAATTATGAATTACTTTAAGAATGCAGAACTCTGGGAGGCTTATGGTACAACAGAGGGCGGTCTGGTAACCCTGTTGAGGCCGGAATACCAGTTCGAAAAACTTGGTTCCATAGGTAAGGAAATCTTTGGCACGGACAGGATTAAGCTCCTTGATGAGAACAGGAAACCTGTGCCTGATGGTGAAGTAGGAGAAGTTTATTACAGGACTCCCATGATCTTTAAGGAGTACTGGAAAGAGCCGGAGAAGACCAAAGAGGCATTCGAGGGGGAGTGGTCTTCTGCCGGGGATATGGCCAAAAGGGATGAGGATGGATTCTACACCCTGGTGGACAGGAAGGCAAACATGATTATAACCGGTGGAGAGAATGTATTTCCATCTGAGATAGAAAATGTTGTTGGGGCGCACCCTGCTGTTAAGGACGTTGCAGTAATAGGGGTGCCTGATGATAAGTGGGGCGAGGCAATAAAGGCTATTGTGATTCTGAATGAGCAGTATAAGCCGAACAATGATCTTGCAAAGGAGATTATGGATTCCTGCAGGGGTAAAATGGCAGGCTTTAAGAGGCCAAAGTCTGTTGATTTTGTAAAGGAAGAGGAAATGCCCAGGACAGGTACAGGCAAGATCCTGCACAGGATACTCAGAGAAAAATATGGCAAGTGGAGTGATCAATAGTAATTGAATATGTGTTTTTTTTAGTGGTTAGGCTCGTTTTTTTGGAAACAAAACTAATTCAACCAAAAAAAGCATTTAAATAACTTATTTAACTGGAGGAGGAATGACATGTTGACAAAAGCGTTTATACCTTACGGGGGATATTATTCTACCCCATTCAGCCGGTGGCAGGGGACTATGGCCAACGAGAATGCCATTGAATTAGGGGCAAATACAGCCAGAAACTGGATGTTAAAAAAAGGTTTTGATCCAAACATATTGGAATATATGTATTATGGAATTACCATTGCTCAGCATCATATGTTTTACAGCCATAACTGGGCAGCCGCCATGCTGGTTGATAACAAAAAGAATTTGCCCGCACTTATGGTAAATCAAGCGTGTACTACATCAGCCACATGTATCCATCTTTCTGCAGTAAATATTGAAGCAGGAAGTTATGAGACTGCATTTGCTCTAATGTCGGATCGTGCTTCCAATGGGCCTCATACTGTCTGGCCACAGCCTCTTGGCCCGGGTGGAGAGGTGGAAGTGGAAAACTGGATGATGGATAATTTTGATGGTGATCCTAATGCCGGATTTAAAATGATTCAGACCGCTGAAAATGTGGCCAAGAAGATAGGAACAACAAGAGAGGAATGTGATGCCGTCACCTTAAGGAGATATGAACAATACCAGGATGCCCTTGCCAATGACAGGGAATTCCAGAAAAAGTACATGTTTCCTGCCGAGGTCAAAGTCTCCAGAAAAAAGACTGTTTTAGTTGAAGAAGATGAGGGTGTTACGCCAACGTCTGCCGAAGGCTTAGCCAAGCTCAGGCCGGTTGAGCCAGGAGGAGTTCATACCTTTGGTGCCCAGACATTTCCAGCGGATGGGAACTGTGGTTTTATTGTAGCAACTCGAGATAAAGCTAAGGAATTGAGCAAAGATCCCAATATTGAGATCCAGATCGTTTCATACGGTTTTTCAAGGACCGAAAGGGGATTTATGGCCGAAGCCCCTGTTCCGGCTGCAGAGATGGCGCTGAAAAATGCGGGCCTGAAAATTGGGGACATGAAAGCTAACAAGAGTCATCAGCCTTTTGCTGTTAATGACATCAATTTTGCCAAAAAGATGGGGATTGATGTTATGTCTATGAATAATTATGGAAACTCCTTGATCTACGGACATCCACAATCTCCTACGGCCGGCAGGAACATAGCTGAATTATTAGAGGAGGTTGTCCTGCTTGGTGGTGGATATGGGCTCTGGGCCGGGTGTGCAGCCGGGGATACTGCTGCTGCAATGATATTTAAGGTGACCTGTTAACCCTTACCAAAAGGAAAAAGAGAGACCATCCTGTTTTGTATGGGATGGTCTTTTTTTTGCGGAAAATATTGACGAAGCCGGCTAATTCTCATATCTAATAACTAAACTATAGATATTAACAAGAATGGTAATTACTCAGGTGGATAGACTGAAGGTAGAAGGCTTTTAGGGACAAATCATGCGCAATCACACAAAACTTAGGGCATTTGAGCTGGCTGACGAGGTAGCAGTATTGGTTTATCGGGTGACCGCAGGATTTCCGAAAGAAGAGTTGTATGGTCTGACTTCTCAAATTCGGAGGGCAGCGGTTCCTTCTAACATCGTTGAAGGTTGCGCATGTGACAGTCAGGCCGATGATTAATATACTTCAGCCTTCAGTCTTCAACCTAAATACCTGAGTAGTTAACAAGAATGAAAAAATGACATAAAACATAAGGGGTGGATTCTTAGAGTCATTATATAAGAACCGTAAAATGTCATATTAAGGATATCTGAAATATGATGAGGGTAATTTTTCAATCTCTTGGTGGTCTGGGGATGTTTCTTTTCGGCATGAAGATCATGTCAGAGGGACTCCAGAAGGTCGCAGGAAAAAGAATGCGTCAGATTCTGGGCATGGTCTCCAATAACCGTTTTATCGGCTGTGGTGTCGGGGCACTTGTGACCTGTGTAATCCAGAGTTCCAGCGCCGCAACAGTTATGCTTGTCAGCTTTGTAGATGCAGGTCTTATGACTTTTGTTCAGGCCATAGGTGTAATCCTGGGCGCAAATGTTGGAACCACTGTAACGGCCCAGTTAATTGCATTTCAGATTACAGAATATGCCCTTCCGGCAATTGCTGCCGGGGTTCTCTTAAAGTTCTTTATTGGTCGTCGCAAATGGATATATGTGGGAGATGTCCTGCTTGGTTTTGGACTTGTTTTTTTTGGTTTAGCTACAATGAAGGCCGGTTTCGCTCCCTTAAAGCAAGATCCCATTTTTATCTCCTTTTTTACAAAATTTAATACCGATAATCTATGGGGCATTCTCCTTTGTGTGTTAGCAGGAACTGCCCTGACTATGATCCTCCAGAGTTCAAGTGCAACCGTGGGTATCACAATGGCGCTTGCCAGCCAGGGACTATTGAATTTTGAGGCGAGTGTTGCTCTGATTCTCGGTGATAATATAGGCACCACTATCACGGCGGAATTGGCCAGCGTTGGTACAAGTATTAATGCGCATCAGACGGCGAGGGCCCATACCCTTTTTAATGTGATCGGCGTTGTTAATATTATCTTGTTTTTTCCGCTGTTTTTAAAACTGGTCATATGGGTCACTTCAGTTTTTGTAGACATTGGACCTCCAGATCTTATTATTGGAGGAGAGATGCCCAATATTGCCAGGTATATTGCCAATTCCCATACGATGTTTAATATGGTAAACGCGATGTTCTTCCTTCTTGTCTTACCTTATCTTGTGAAGGTTACAATCTGGATTACACCCCATAAAAAAGAGACAAAGGAGCTTGATGAGCTTCAGCATGTAAAATACATGGATTCAAAATTTATTGCCGTTCCATCAGTGGCCCTTGAGCAGGCAAAGGCTGAGGCGATAAGGATGGGTGAGGCAGCACTGGTGATGTATGATGATGTAATCAATTCTCTTAAGGACCGGAGTATTAAAAACCTCTCCAAATGGAAAAAGAGGGAAGATGATCTTGACACCCTTCAAAAAGAAATCACCCGGTTCCTTGTTAAGGTGGTTCAGACCCCTATAAGCCCTGAAGAATCCAAAGAGGCGGCCTCTTTAATGCGAATGACCAATAACCTGGAGAGCAATGGCGATGAGATAGAAAATATCGCGGAGTTAGTTGAAACGCTTATTGAACAAAACTTTTCTTTCTCTGGAAAGGCCATGCATGATTTGGATATAATATCCAACGAGATCCGCAGGTTTTTATGTCTTGTGATTGATGCTATGAGGAACGAAGATAAGGGAATCATGGAAAAGTCCCAGACAATTGAAGACAGGATAAACAGCATGGAGGAAGAGATGAAAGCGGGTCATATTGAACGCCTTCAGACCGGTGTGTGTGCAATTGATCCGGGACTGATTTTTATTGATATGTTAACGGCCTTCGAAAAGATGGGTGATTACTGTTATAATATTGCCCAGGCCATTGCCGGCATAAAGTAAATACCCGCGGGCTTACACCTGTAGTACCAATATATACAGAGATTGGGCCTCCGGCTCGCAGGGACAAGCGTACGTCTCGGAGAGCAAAAGGGGGCGTTTTGCAAAGGCCTCGTGATTTGCGGAAGGCTGCTGTGCTTTTTTGATAATAGTAGGGGAGAAACAAAAAAGGAGGACTGAGAACAGTCCTCCTTTTTTTCTTATTTAAATTAAAATAGTCCGGTTACCTTGCCTGTGTCAGTTTCTACATCCACCCTTCTAAAGGCCGGATTAGAACTGGTGCCGGGCATCAAGCTGATTGTTCCGGCACACGGGCAGAGAAATTTCGCACCCGAATAAATTAATATATCCTGGATAGGCAAGACCCAGTCTTTTGGGACTCCTTTGAGTGTTACATCATGTGTCAGACTGAGGTGTGTTTTGACCATCATGGTGGCAAAGTCATCATATTTTGAATCTCCCTCGAGCATTTTTGCTTTGGCTTCAGCATTTGGGGTCCAGGAAACACCGGTTGCCCCATAGACCGTCTTTGCAATTTTTTCAACTCTATCGCGTAGTTTTGTCTCAATAGGATAGAGAAATTCAAAGTTCGACTCATCGTCACAAGCCTCTTTCACGGCCTCAGCAAATTCGATTGCGCCGTCACCGCCCAATTCCCAGTGCTTAGATTCGGCACAACGTGCCCCGGCAGCTTCGGCCGCCTTCCTAACGACCGCAACCTCTGCATCCGTATCAGTAAAGAAGCGATTGATGCATACAACAGGATTAACACCGGACTTACGGATAGTATTGATATGGTGAACCATATTTGCACAACCCTTTTCTACTAACTCCAGGTTTTCTTTTGTATATTCATCAGCAAGGGCAAGACCCGCTACCACCTTAGGTCCTCCTCCGTGCATCTTGAGGGCGCGAATAGTGGAGGTCAACACGGAAACATGGGGTTTTAGACCGCTGTATCGGCATTTTACGTTCCAGAACTTCTCAAAACCAATGTCAGCTCCGAACCCGCTCTCAGTGACATGGTAATCAAACAGCTTGAGACCTACCCTGTCAGCAATGATGGAGGATTGACCGACCGCAATATTGGCAAAGGGTCCGGCATGTACCATGCAGGGCTGGTATTCGGCCGTACACATGAGCGTAGGGTTGATGGTATTGCGCATCCATGCCGTCATTGCGCCGCCGCATTCAAGGTCCCCGGTGGTCACGGGATTGCCGGCCTTATCAAAAGCCACTGTGATGTTATCAAGACGTTCCCTCAAATCTGCCAAATCAGTGATAATGGAAAGAATGGCCATAAGCTCGGAACCCACGGCAATCCCGAATTTGGACTGCATGGTGAAGCCATCCATTCGGCCTCCAATACCGATGATAATATTTCTCAAGGCCTGGGCGCAAAAGTCGATGATCCAGCCCAATTCCACTCGAGTGGGATCAATGTCAAGACGACGCATACCTGTCAGCCGATTCAACTGTTCGTCATTATAGTTGCGCTCGTGCTGCATCCGCGCTGTCATGGCAATCATGGCAAGGTTATGGGCATTCATGATGTCATTGATATCGCCGGTCAGGCCAAGGGAAAATTCCGTCATGGGGATTAAGAGGGAGTTTCCACCTCCGGCCGCTGTTCCTTTTATGTTCATGGTGGGACCGCCTGAAGGCTGTCTGAGTGCGCCACCTACATTGAGGCCCAATTTGCCCATACCCTCCATAAGACCGCATGACGTGGTACTTTTCCCTTCGCCTAACGGGGTCGGGGTTATGGCGGTTACCTCGATGTACTTTCCATCAGGTTTGTTGCCAAGGCGGTTTATGATTTTCAGAAAATCAAGTTTTGCCAACCTGCCCATGGGAAGCATTTCTTCTTTCTCAAGACCCAGTTTCTCTCTCCATTCATCCGGCATAGGCATGTTCTTTTCAGCAGCATCTGAAATCTGCCAGTCAGCCATTTCTACAGCATTGTAAGACATATTCTTCAACCTCCTTTAAAGTGATGTTTAATGTTTGTTCGGAAATATTATCCTTATCTGATTTAATATAACCTTACCAAGTTGTTGGTCTTTATTAGACAAAAGTTTGCTATCATAAAATGAGCAGGGCGTCAAGATTAATCGTAAGATGTATGAGATTAATCTTGATATATTTTACAGGCACTTACTGCCGTATCACATGGGGTAATACGTGAAAAATTAATGCCAGGTTTATTCCTTAAGCAGATCCAGTACTTCGGGGAAGTCAATGCCGAGACGTTTTATCGTCTCAATTTCGGATGGAGACTATTTGAGTGTCTCTCCTCCGCCGAATTGTCTGTATGGAGAAAATCCGTCCAATATTATTTTATCATTTGCATCTGTTTTTCCGGCAATCATCCTGGCCACCACTTCACCCAGGCCGGGTCCCAGCATAAATCCCTGTCCACACATTCCCGTGGTATGAAGCAACCCCCTGACCTTATCATTCCACCCCACCAAAGGATAGCCGTCCGGGGACATGGGGTAGAGGCCCCTCCAGGTCCTCCTGACCCTTAAGTTTTTAAGTCTGGGGACAAGGTTTACCATTCTGGCGCTTACCTGGGGCAGGAATAGTGATGTTTCCCTGTTGTCCGTTCCGACTATCGGGGGGGCAGGTGTAATACAGAAAACTACCTGGCCATGCCTGTTCTGGTAAAAGTAGTAGTTTGCGGTTCCAGGTCCCGGTCTTAGATCCACTACCATGCATGTGAAAAATGGCTGTACCGGTTCCGTTATGGCCGCCTCGTGGGAATCAGGGACCACAGAGATATCGGTGCCGGCGGTTTTACAGAGAACAGTTGAGTATGGCCCTGCCGCATCAATCACAACAGGGGCACTGTATTTGGAGCTATCAGTAGTTACCCCGGACACCTTTCCTTTTTGGGTAATAATGCCCTTCACATCCGCATTAAACCGGAAATCAACGCCCCTTTCGATTGCTTTCCGATAAAAGGCGTTAATTGAGAGAAGGGGAGAGGCTGAACCATCATCCGGTGAAAAGGTCCCTCCAATAAGGTTCTCAGATTTTATTCCCGGGATTAGCTCCTCTATCTTTTCCGATCCGACAAAATCAATATTCATCCCATACTCTTTCTGTATGGGTAGGATACCTTTTAATGCCTTTTCCTCTTTTTCTCTATAAACGGGGAATGTGTAGCCCCCTTTAAGCCACTCGATATTGTCACCATGGGTCTCTTTCCACGTGGAGAATATCTTTAATGATCTAAGGCATGTTAATATCTTTCCCGGATCAGAGTGGGTCGCCCTTACCCCGCCGATGGCTTTCTTGTTCTGTCCCTGACCGGGTGATGGGTTTTTGTCCAATACAAGAGTTTTTACCCCTATTTTTCCGAGGGCCATAGCGGTTGGGACTCCTACAGATCCTGCCCCTACAATAATCACATCATAATCACTCATCATAATCACCTGCACGTATTCCTGCAAAGTAACCAAGGGGGACTTCCACAAAAAGTGGACGATCTACCCTGTCGGTTATCTCATCCAAACCAATCCCTTCTTCCTTGAATATTTGCCAGATCAAGGGCCTGCAGGTTTTTGAGCCGCAGGCCCCCATTCCGGCCCTTGTCAGTGCCTTCAGCTGGTTTATATCTCTTACGCCGTTTCTGACAGCAGCCCTTATTTCTCCTGCTGTTATCCTTTCGCAACGGCAGATAATGGCGTCATCCGGGGGCTGGTCTTGTTTGCAGGTTTTGGAGGGCTTGGCCTGTTTCTCCTGAACCAGGATCCCTGCTGCTTCCTTTGCCACATCCTTTTCAACCCTGACCTGTATCAGAAGTGTTCCAGGGTACTTCTTTTTATTTGAGATAACTTTTTCTACCGGATAATAACCAAGTATTGCCCCTTCTTCATCCGTGATGGGCACTGTCTCTCCTTCCTCTACTTTTTCTCGCCCTATCTCGTAAGGGAGAGTTACAACAGGAAACTCATTTTTCTTTCGGTAATCAACAAGTGTCACGGCGAGTCCGGGGCAGACGAATACACAGCCCATGCATCCTTTGCATTTGCCTTTGTCGATAATGAAAGGAATACCCGTGATTTCATCACGTTCGGTCATTATGATTTCTTCAGGACAGACCGAAGTGCAGGGATTGCACGGTATTTCCTCATAGCAGTGGAAGATGGGTATGATGCCTTCTTCTTGCTTGGGAGCCTCTTTTTCAACTATGGGGCCTGGTTTGGATTTTAATATCGTCGCCTTTTCGTCCCACTCCCCGGGGATATTTCCCTGGTAGAGGCCCAATGATTTGGCGATCCTGAGCCCTTCGATCTTTCCGGTAAACATGGCGGCCGAAGCTTCAGCTATTTCCCGGGCATCTCCAGCGGAGAATACCTCCATTCCCCATTCTTTGCCCTTGTAATAAAATTCATTTACCTCGGACAGTCCTGCAGCAATAAGAACTGTGTCCACATGAAAAGTTTTATGTGTACCCGGTATCATGTTCCAATCCTTGTCTAATTGAGCAATGGTGACTGATTCCACTCTCTCATTACCATTAGCGGATATGACAGTATGGCCGGTAAATATGGGAACACCGAGTCTTTTAAGCTTGTCTGCATGAACCTTGTATCCACCCACTTGCGGCAGGGCCTCTATCAAGGCTGCCACGTCAATTCCGGCCTGGATGGCATGATATCCTGCAATGAGGCCTACGTTCCCGCCGCCCACAATAAGTACCCTTTCTGATGCTCTGACGAGGTCTCGATTGACAAGCGTCTGGAAGGCCCCTGCGCCGTAAATCCCAGGCAATGTATTCCCGGGGAAAGAGAGCATCTTTTCCCTGGCGCCGGTTGCTATGAGGAGTTTAAGGGGTTTTATTTTTCTATAAATTCTCCCCTTTATAACGCCTACGATTCCCTCTGAAAATATCCCCACTGCCGTGGTGTTTAGCCAGAACTCAACAGAATCGAATTTCCTGAGGTCTTTTTCTAATATGTGAGCGATTTTAAATCCACGGGTCCCTGCATGGGAATCCTCTATTGAGCCGAAAAATTTATGTGTCTGGAGTACCAGCTTTCCTCCCGGCTCCTTTTTGTCATCTATGATGAGTGTATCAACGCCAAGCCTGCCCATCTCCATGGCAGCAGAGAGACCGGCCGGCCCTCCTCCTATAATTAAAACCTCTACTTCTCTTATCGGGGCTTCTCTTAATGGGGGGAGACTGTCATCTTCCGGGAGACAGGGTAGACCTTCCACACTCTCAAGAACCAGACCATCTTTTAAAGGGGTCATGCAGGATTTTACAGGGAGTCCGTCTGCAAGGACAAGGCATTGAGAGCATTGGCCGTTGGCGCAAAACATTCCCTGCGGGCTATTGTCCCTGGGATGGTGTCCGAAGATGTGGATATCGTTGGCAATAAGGGCAGAAGATATCATCTCCCCTTCATAACCGGTTAATTTGTTCCCGTTCCAGGTGAATGCTGCATCCTTTCTCCCGGGAATTTCAAGGATTGGATGTCTTATAATTCTCTTATTATTCATAGGGATCATGCCTTTTCTGGAATTACAGTTCAAGCCAGGTTCCGATATTGTTATCTACTGCCTTTTTATAAACCCTGATAGCTGTTGCCATATCGTCAATGGCGAGGCCAAGGTTTGAACAGATAATTTTCTCAGTCTTTTTTTCTCTGCCAGGTTTTAACTCGGCGACAATTTCCCCGAGATCGGCATAAATTTCAGATATGTGCTGAAAATACCCAAGAGATTTATAATATAGACACTGATCCTTATCATCGGTGACAAACTTGTCACAACGCTCAAATGCGGATTTCTTAAAGTAGGAATCAAAGTCCACAGGGGAAGCAAATACCCCCGGTTTCAGCCACGCATCTTCAATGACAGGATGAGGGTTTCTAAGTATAGGGCCGGCAGTAACAATGATGTCGGAATCCCGGACAGCCTCTTTGGGAGTTGCTGCAATACTAACATTCAGCCCTGTGTCCTTTCTCATTTCTTCGGCATATCTGTTGACTGCATCACTTGAAATATCATAGGCCTTAACTTCCTTTAGTCCAGGTATCGTAATCTTAAGTGCTTTCAAGTTCGTTCTTCCCTGAACTCCGCATCCAAGGATTCCTACTGTATGAGAGTCCATATTTGCCATATATTTTGCTGCAACAGCAGTTGCAGCGCCGGTTCGCATGGCTGTAATCCAGATACAGTCCATCACAGATAAGGGAATTCCTGTTTCAGGGTCGTTTAGGATTAGCAGCCCGTTGATATATGGCAAATTTCGCTTATAATTTTCAGGATATCCACTGACCCATTTAATTCCGGCTGATTTAAGAGAGGAAATATAGGCCGGCATCGCATGAATAAATGCTTCAGGCTGCGTATGAATTCCCGGTTTGGGCGGCATCTCTATTTTACCAAGGCCTTTTTCCTTGAAGGCCTCGCCCAAGACTTCAATGATTTCTTTCATGGGTAAATCAACTTTTCCAACATCCTTTTTTGATAAATAAAGCATTTTTATTGTTTTCACGGCTTACCTTTATTTTTACTTCGTGCCCATCCAGAAAAGAGATAGATTTCGCAAGGTCAAGAAAGATGAGGATTTTAACCATCCCGGTACGATCTACCGGGCCTGCGGGGCAAGCACAGGGATTGCGGCCTCCGGTTCCGCTTCCAGCCCCGCTTCCAGCCCGTAGGGCTTACAGGCCGGAGGGTAGATCCTACGTCTCACCTATAGAGAAAGTGGCCATTTATGGATTGGCACTGCTTAGTGTCTCAAAATACCAAATTATAATGAGATAGTTCAATGTGTCAACAGATATCCATATCAGATTATTTTGCTGAATTTAAAAGGGTTTTCCTAATTATTAAGGTGACCTGTCTTTTCCCCATTTATAGAATCAAAGTCGCTATGGATACCTTGCTTCAGTAACTGCCCCCGTTTTTTGTGGCCGTCTATAGCTATTTCTTCTTAAAGGAAAGGATGGATTGCTGGAAAGTACTACTCAGGTATCTCGGTTGAAGACTGAAGGCTGAAGTATATTAATCATCTCGCAACGCTCGAATTAAACCATTCAAGACCTTCTCTGTTTCGACTCTCTTTGGTTCAATCAGAGATGAATCCTCGTTGCGCAAGAACCCCAAACGCTTCGCCAAACTTAACTGCTACCTCATCAGCCAGCTCAAATGCCCTAAGTTTTATGTGATCGCGCATGATTTGTCCCTAAAAGCCTTCTACCTTCAGTCTATCCACCTGAGTTACCTTTCCTTTAGATAGATAGACAGGGAGTAATCGCTGATCTGCTCTCTGCCGGATTTTCAGGTTTTTACAGTCTGCTCGAAGAAAGATTGATACGAAAATACAACCCCTGGACAGTTCTTTCTTTGCATTTGTATTCGTAGCTATACTTCTTAATATTATTCTGTCACCAAAAAAGAAAGAAAGGCTGGCCTATTCAAGCAAAAGGGTAATACGGAAAATCACAGGGAAGTATGTTACAGATTTATCCGAAAAATCTACTGGAAAGGATCTCAGGGTACAGAAGATTTTCTCCTGTGAACAGTGCTTTTCCCTCAAGATGCCCCTGAAATTACTTTTTTTTAAGAAAACTGCTTTTTTTTATTGCAATATGTGGAAGATTTTATTAATAAAAATAAAAATCATTAGTTTTGGCATTAATTTTTATTTAGAAAAGGAGGAGAAGAGATGAATAAATCGGATTTGGTCAATGAAGTTTCCAAAGTACTAAATACAAAGAAAGAGGCCGTGGCAGCAGTAGATTGCGTTTTTTCAACTATAACAAAGGCGTTGAAAAAGAAGGACACTGTTACCTTGATTGGATTTGGGACCTTTAAAGTGCAAAAACGGAGTGCAAGAAAAGGAAGAAATCCTGCGACAGGGGAAGAGATCAAAATTAAAGCGAAGAGAGTTCCCAAGTTTGTACCGGGAAAGGCCCTGAAGGATGCTGTGTGATTAATTCTGTTGAATTATCAGGTATCTTTTTACGGCATTTATTTAAAGGGAGGTAAATATTGATGAAGCAAATAAAGAAAGATCTGCAAGCAGTTATGAAAAATTTGAAATCGTTGGTAAAACAAACAGAAAGAGTTGCAAAAAAAGTTGATAAGCTTGAGAAAGCAGCAGCAAAAAAAGCAAAGGCCAAAGTTAAGGTTAAAAAAACAAAAAAACAGGCTATTAGGAAAGCGCCTGTAAAGAAAGCGCCTGTAAAGAAAGCACCTGCAAAGAAAGCGCCTGCAAAGAAAGCGGCTGTGAAAAAAGCGGCTGTGAAAAAAGCACCTGCAAAGAAAACAAAGGTAACTGCAATTGAAACTGTCCTTAAACTTATCAAAGGAAGCAGGAACGGAGTTGATACTGCAACTTTAAAAAAGAAGACAGGGTTTCCTGATAAAAAAATATGGAATGTAATTAACAGACTGAAGATGCAAAAGGCAATTAAAAGTGCGCGAAAGGGTGTCTATATAAAAATGTAATTCATGAAGCATGTTTGTAAACATTTCTTTTCACTTCCTTTTTCCCCTGAGTTATCTTGATTAACTCAGGGGTTATTGTTGAATATCTTATATATGATTTGACCTGTTCGATTTCAGGGAATTGGTTGAATTGGAGGTCTTATTGGATTTTTTATCAGTGATAATCCGTTTCAAAATGATAAAGTGTTATGGTCCAGAATCGAGGTTAGGAAGGGATGGATGAGGAAGAATTTGAAAGGAAGTATGTGAATTTAAGGATCCTTAAGAGTATACAGGAATACCAAAAGGAAGACAACCCATCTTCAACAGCAGTGTATCCAATTAGGGTTCCTGAAGACTTTCTTTATCAGGCACTAAGACAGCAGGGAGCCGATAAGACAGATAAATTGATACACCATATATTTAAGCTCGGGCTAACGTTCTGGAATGATAAACTGTTCGACGATGTGTTTGGTTCCGAAGAAATTTTGAAGGAATTCATAGAGTTGGTTAAGGAGCGGAACAGAAAAAAGAAATGATTATCAGATCTTTAAGTTTTCCACAAAGGCAGCCAGTTTTTTGAAATATGCTCTTCCACCGGCAATGTAAGTGTCATTGTGTCCAGCCTCTTTTATACGGTAAAAGTACTTTGGGGATTTTGAGGCATGGTATAGCTTTTGTCCCATAAAAAAGGGTACAATATTATCATTTTGGCCATGGATTATGAGTTTGGGGACGGTGATTTGAGTAATTTTTTCAAGATTGTTGAAGTGGGCAGGTAGAAGAAATGAAAACGCATTGAAAAGGAACATGGTTTTTGCCATATCCTTTGTGGATGTAAAAGCACTTTCTATGATGAGACATCTCACATCCTTTTTGAGAGAGATTTCTATGGCTATTGATCCACCAAGAGAACGACCGAAGGAAATAATTTTGTCGGCAGGGATGTGTTTATGTTTTACCAGGAAATTGTATGCAGCTGATCCATCTATATACAGACCCTTCTCAGAAGGTTTGCCGGCGCTTTTACCATATCCTCTATAATCAAAGATAAAGACCTGGAAACCTTTTTCCAATAATAATTTTATATTTTCAAGACGGTGGGATATATTACCTCCATTTCCATGACAGAAAAGAATTACAGGACGGTTTCCTTTTAGAGGGAAAAACCAACCATGTAAATTTATTTTATCCTCTGTTTTAAAATATATGTCCTCATAGTCTAAATGTAAGTCTGAAGGTGTGGAATCAAAGGATGAGGTTGGATGGAAGATAAAAAAGTTCTCGATATAAGGAAAAAGGAGATAAAAAGAGATAAATAGAAAGAGGAGCAATAAGATGATGTTTATCCCGATAACAGGCATAGAAAATACCCTTAATCTTTTTTTTGTTCTATGAGACGAAGAACTATTCATACCGGACACAATTTTTAAAAGGCCAAATCAGGCAACCTGGAAAAACGATGGGTTTCAGAGTGAGCTTACGGAATGTGAGTGAAAAACTCAATATAAATAAAACAAACTACTATAAAAATCAATATTATTACTCCGGCAATTAAATACCTCAATATTGTCATTCCGGCGAAAGCCGGAATCCAGGAGGGTACTGGATGCCGGATCAAGTCCGGCATGACGGAGTTAGAC
>Ga0233412_10000476_pt1 | contig 23337 bp, 25 predicted proteins | sample Na_anoxic_4_MG_FD_180667 | JGI IMG/M metagenome (GOLD analysis project Ga0233412, IMG submission 180667) | Seawater microbial communities from Saanich Inlet, British Columbia, Canada - Na_anoxic_4_MG | ecosystem: Environmental > Aquatic > Marine > Inlet | place: Canada: British Columbia...
GAAGGATAACTTCATCTCCTTCGCTGATTCCTGCCGAAGCCAAAGCTAAATGTAAAGCAGATGTACCACTATTAACTGTTACAGGTCTAATCAAGTCAAATATCTTGAGACGGTCCTCAAATTTATCAGCTTTTTTACCTGATGATATAAATGTGGATTTTAAGGTCTCATTAACTATATTAACAGCGTCATCAGAGACACTAGTGGTAAACATGTCTATCATACATTAACTTTATTAGATTCTATAATATTATTTAATTTTAGAAAATCATAAACATCCACACTATCCATAAGAGAATCGTATGAGTTATAGTTATTAATTTCATCGTTTAAATGTTCTGTTGTTATTAAATAATTTTCTTGTTCTTCGGTTTTCATCCATTCTTCTTCAGAAACCATTTCTTCATGTAATTTCTCACCAGGTCTAATACCAACAACCTTTAATGGTATTAAATTTTCATCACCATAAACCGATTTTATCATAGCTTTAGCGATATCAGTTATTTTAAATGATTTTATTTTTGGTATAGCTATTTTACCGTGTGATGTTGGGTTATTATAAGTCCAATCTATTAAATTTATTGCCTCTTCTAATGGTAATAAAAATCTAGTCATTCTAGTGTCTGTTATTGGTAGAAATTTACACCCTTCTAATAACAATTTTTTAAATAATGGAATTACAGACCCATTAGAATTTAAAACGTTACCATATCTAACTAAACATACTTTAATATTGTTTTGTCTCTTAGCGAAATCTACATATAAATTTTCCGATATAGCTTTACACATACCATAAACATTGATTGGTTTACAAGCTTTATCTGTGGATATGAAGATTAAAGTTTCAACATTATGTTTACATCTTTTTAACACTTCAATAAGATTTTGGTGACCGATTATATTCACTTTAACGGATTCATATGGGTCTGTTTGACATACTGTTACATGTTTAAGTGCGGCGGTATTAATAATAACATCGGGTTTATAGGTTTCGATAGCGTCCCAAATAGAATCCCTATCTTTTATATCCCCTATCATAAATGAAACTGATTCACGATTTAACCAAGTTTCAGATGCCAATGTTACTTGTTTGTGTTCATTTCTACTATATACCAATATTTTATTTGTAGTTTGGTATTTTTTAATTAACATGGTTCCTAATGAACCAGTACCACCGACAATTAATATTCTTTTATTTTCCATAATAATAATTTTTTTTACCCATCTTTTTCACCTTCTTGTATATGGTATACTAATGAATCAAATACTGTTATGTGTTTCATATTAAACTCCTCTTCTAATTTTTTGAAGAGGTAGACATCACCGCTCAGTGTTACTAAGCCATTTGTGGTTCCAACACCATCAGCGTAAATATTACCTTCAGGGTACATCCCACTATCAATCAATCTTTGTTTATCGAACACACAAGGCATATATAAACCACCATCACGTACCCCATCAAATGAGTGTTGTTTTACTAGTGATTCCCAAATTGGATAGTTGATTTGTTGTGGGTGTCTACCACAATTATATGATATACCGTAAGTGCCACTCATCATTTTCCCACTTTCAACCAATCTAGCTGTGGGTATATTAATACCGTCATGATGTTTCAATAGATTATCTAACCATTTATCACTGAAAACCATATCAGAATTAACAAAGCATAGGTTCTCGTATTTACTAGTTTTTAGAGAATGATTATAGGCTCTATAAACTCTATTTATGTAATATTCGTTAGGTTTTGGGTCATTATAAATAGTATATGGTATATCTAATTTTTTAAGATGATTTAAGACTTCTACGGTGGCATCATTGGCCACAATACGAACACCAACATCCCATCCTTCTACTTTACACTTATCACTAGTGAGTTCATTATAGATTAATTCTAAATAATCGACTGATTTAAATACTAGTGATATAACTTCAATTCTCTTTCTCATCATCTTGTTTCTGTTGTTTTATGGTTCATTTTATAATAATATAAAACTTTATCTACACGACTTTGGTTCTGAATTTTATTGTGTACTTGACTAACCCAAAACATATCCTCCCCCACATTAGATTTACCAAACGAAGCCTCTAAAACTAATTGTTTACTATAAACCATGGTATGAGCGGGTTTACCGGTCCAAAAACCATTACCAGATGCATTATTATTATACTGATATTCTACACCATACTTACAGTGTATAGGGACCCCATCATCTATAGTACATATAGTGTCAAAAACGACACAATCTGTTCCTACATTTTCATTAATACATGTCATAATACTACTCACATAGTCATCAGTGACAATATCATCATCATCAACAAAAACTGTATATTCACCTTTAGCAATTGTCATAATATTATCTCTTTTCTCACCTACAGAACGTTTTTTATTGTCATATAAAACCAATAGTTCGACATCGTTGTGTTGTTCTACTTGTGGTTCTAAGATATCCAATAAATCACTTAAAAATGTTTTACGTCTAGATGGTAATGTGAGTATTAATATTGATAATTTCATGTGTTTTTTTTTAATATAATATAATTAAAATAATTGTGTATATTATTGATTAACTTTCCACGTAGTTTCTTTCATTGTTATATTAGTTAGTAAATCTCTATTTTTATGAATTAACCTAGTAGCGTCTAGGTGTTGGTAATTATTAGAACTATAATGCCATTGGTGTACTACGAATGGTTGATTAACAATGTTAATCTTAAGTCCCATACGTTTTATTCTAATTAGGATTTCATTATCGTCATAAGATATACCATAAGCATAACGTTCATCAAACCCACCTAATTCATTTAGATTGGATTTATGTATAACTGAACAGAAGTGATAACTTGTTGGTCTGTATCTTGAATGATTATACCACCCATTGTCTCCATCTGAACCTACTGACCTTGGGTTGGGTTCTATAACACTTAATAAATCCTCATCCGTTATCTTAGGTAGTAAAGATATAGTGTCTGTTTTTTGTTTGTCTACTGAGTAACAACTAAAACTTATATATTCATCTTTTTCTAGTTGTGAGGCCCTATATAACACATCACCAACATGCAAACATTCAGGATTTTGTAATATGATAATATCACCTTTGGCCTCATTAAAACCGATATTAAATACAACACATGGGTTCACATACCACTTATCTTTTTGTTCCAACCTTATTACCCGTAGAAAAGGAAATTCAGAAACTAAATCCTCAACCCTATGTTCTTCTGAACTACAATCGTCCACTAATATAAACTCAACATCAGACACACTAGAATTTCTGATGGTCTTTAATGTTGTAATTAATAATTCTTTTCTATTGTGGTATGACGCAACAATCGATATCATAGTTTGTTTTTTAGTATTTCTATAATTTTATCAGATGTAGTACCATCACCTAACCATTTTGTATCAACTTTATAACAGTTCAATAGTAACCAAGCTTCCACTCTATCCCAACGATTGTTTTCTACATCAAACATAACAGAACAATTATTCTCAACCGACTCAGGTCTTTCTGTATAATCGCGTGGTACTATCACAGGTGTCCCCAATAAAGCCGGCTCCTCTTGAGCTGTACCTGAATCTGATATAATAAATTTAGAGTCATAAACGGCTCTAGTGTAATTCTTATAAGACATCAAATCTACAACTTCTATAGAACCCAAATCTAACTCAAATTTCTTTACATAATCCATAGTTCTCTTAAAGCCTAACATTTTAATGGGGAGTTTGTATTCAGATGATATTTTATTAGAAAATTCTAATATAGTTTTCATTCTATCTTTGTACTTGAAGTTCTCAGGTCTATGGATATCTAAAATTATTTGTTTCCTATTTCTATCTGTATAATTTAATTTTGATGCCACTTCTGTTATGGTATTACCTACAACAAATATATTTTTTTCAGAAATACCTTCTCTCATAGCTTTCTTTTTGTAGTTATCATGATACACAAACAAATAATCACTACAATGGTCACAAACTACTCTATTAATTTCTTCTAACATACGTCTATCATAAGACCTCATACCAGCTTCGACATGCCCAATTTTATAACCTTCCTTTTTAAGGTCTACAGCACATGTTACTGAATTTGAGTCACCTAAAAAAAGTATTATATCAGGATTTAAATTTTCTGAACGTATAAGCTCAATTAACTTAACAGATAAATCAGATGTTTGGTGGAAGTGTTCTTTACCTGGACCACCCACCTCTAAATTATAATCGGGTTTACGAATATCCAAGTCTTCAAAAAACACATCCGATAATAATCTATCGAAGTGTTGTCCTGAATGAATTAGGATATGGTTAAAATTTTTATCTAATTTTTTAAAAATCTCAGACATTCTAATAAAGTCTGGTCTAATGCCTGTTACTGTTATTACTGTTTTCATAGTTGTTTTTTCCATTTGTCAATTTAAATTAAAACATTTTTAAGGGTGGTAAGTGCTAATTCTACTGAAAAAGATTTACCCCCAAACCACGCAATATTGGTGATTCCTCTTTTTTGGAATTTTTCTAATTCCTTAATCCTATCTTTTAGAAACTCAATCTCTTCTTTTTCCATGTGTTAACTAACTTTAAATAACCATTATTATTCATAGGTGGTGTGTTATAAAAATCGGTAACGTGTCTAGTTTTTAATGTGTAATCATGATAAGAATCTACTATGTGTATAAAATCCCTTTCAAAAAACCACTTATCCCCTACATTCACATTACCAGCACTATTATACAATAAACCATTAAAAAAGTCATCATTACAATTATTTAAAAAATAATTTAAAATATTACCCCTCATAACCCACATAGTGCCTGAAAAAAAACATCGTATTGGTCTATATTTACGTGGGACACCGAATCTATCTAAAAAAAAATCCGTTGTTTCATCATAATGTGGTTTATCATGGTAAGGCAATGGCACCAATGAATGGGCATAAACACCAACAGACTCATCATTAAAAACATTAATGGCATTAGTCACATCAGATAAGAGGGTGTCTAAATGACCTTCTCTCGCACTATTATTTCCACTTCCAGTTCCTTGTGTGTGTAAAAACCAAACTAAATTGTAATTTTTTATGTGTTTTTTATATAACCTTAATGCTGATTGGTATGCTGAAGTGTCACTATTAATGACTAAATTACTAGGTGTTACTTCTATATTATCGGTGTATTTCCTTAAAACACCCAACCATTTATCTAATGATGGTGATGGGTTAACACCCGCGAAAATATCAACATCTTCACCTAAATAAGTTTTTATCTTTTTTAAAATATCTTCACCTATATATATTTTGTCATCTGATGGTATATGTGAAGCGAAAATTACTAATTTTTTCATATATTAATATTAAATGTGTTCTCTACTTCTACAATATTATATCTTCCTGGTGGATTACCTGGCATTAACGCGTCTTTACCGTATTCCCATTTATTAAAATAGTCCAAAAACTCCGGAATCCAAGCTTCAAAATTAACTTTAGCTGAGGAATTTGTCACCTTTTTCTCAATATTTTTCCTAACATAACTCATATGATGCATTTCAATCTCATCACGAGCGAATATTTTACATCTACCTGGTTCCATTCTTCTTGTTGGGTCTACTAAAATTGGAAATGGATGCCCCATAACAAATTCAACGCCCTGCCTTATTTTAAACAATAAAGACACATAATATTCTTCTTTTGGTTCTAATCTATAAATTGGTTCTTTGTAATAAGTTGTCATTTGACAAGCTGAAGATTCGTAATCATTGATTTTCATTTGGGATTTCATTAATTTAAAATCTTCATCTGTATAAAACTCATCAGAATCCATTGCCATGTGGTGTGTACACTCAGCACCTTCAGAAAGATACAAACCTAAATTTCTTTTTTTAATTTCATTATAATGACCCCCTTTATTTACCTTTGGGTTATATTCGAATAGTTCATCGATTAACCCTTTTGATTTAAGTTCTTCTAATAGTGGGACTAACCCTTCATTACATTCATTACCAAAATTTGATATTGTTTGATAAACCACCGATATATACTCTACATTGTTTCTAATAGATTTTATTGATGATTCTAATAACTCTTCACCATCAAATAAGTTATACGACACTCCTATTTTCATTTTCTTGTTTTTTTAAAATTTCACTTAATACTTCAGGTTTTACATTACTAAAGTGTTTGTAAGTTTTTTTATTTTTTATTATATAAGGGATTATTCTTTGTGTATAATCCTCACTTTCACGTTTTTGTTTTTCACCATTAACGTTCCTAGTTTGGCTTTCATAGTGATAACAAACAGCGTCACCTAGGAAGATATTTTTTTTACCCTTAGTTAAACAATCTATATTTAATTGGACATCTTCAAAACACTCATTATATTCTTCACTAAACCCACCTATATTCTCAAATAATTTTTTATTCATTAACATAAATGCCGCAGTATTACCAAAAACTTCTTTTTTACCTAAATGATAGGTATGATAAGTATGTATACCGTGGTGTGTTAAAGCCGGAAAATAAAATTCTTGTTGTGGGTGTTTGTTTAAAAAAACCGAAATACCTGAATGTTGTATTTTATTATCTTTAAAATGTAACCTAGCGCCTATAGTACCAACTGTGTGTTTGTTTTGCACATAAACCCTTACCATTCTTGTAATAGCGTCATTAACTAGTTTAATATCGTTATTACAAAATAGAATTAATTCTTCATCAACATAATCTCTAACTACTGAATTATTAATTGATGCGAAATTATAATAATCGTACTCAATCATTTCAACAGATTCATGTACAAATATTTCTTCTCTAATTTTTTCTTTTTCTTTATCTGTAGAGCCTGTGTCCGCGATATAAACTCGTAAATTTTTATAACCATCCATTTCAAATATAGAATCAACACAATCTTTCAACATATCGATATTACCTTTTGTTGGTATGATTATAGCAACGGACGGTTCTTTTTTAAGTTTTTTTAATGGTTTACTATCATATATTATTTGGACATTTAAGTTATAGGGTAAATTTTTAGAATGTATTTCACGAAATTGTTTTCTATTTTCTTCCCATTGTTCATTAGTTTCACCGACAGATTTATGTGTTATTTTAATGTCAAACATAACGCCTATTTTAACCCCATTTAAATGGTTGTTAAATGTAAAATCAAAATCGTAAAAATGAAAACCTTTAATATCTTCATTAAAAGTTTTTTTAATTCTATCTTTATGAGCAACAAAAAATAAACCATCTAACATAGCGGTTTCTATCACCTTGTCACCAAAATTGTTAGAATATTTAGACTCCCAAGTATTACCATCATTACTATGAGTGACTATGCCAACCATTTTACTCATGTCTGTCCACCATCTACCGCTATCGTCTAAATCGGTGGTTCCTGCCATACCTAATATACCATAATCGGTATTTTTGAAATGGTTGATGATTTTCTTATCCCACCCACTTTTTAATATAATGTCATCGTGACAGAATACAACAATATCATTATTGGATTCTTTTAACCCCATATTATATAACTCGGTAAGTGAGTATTCGCCATTGTTAATGTATTGCAAGATTTCAATATCACCTACAGTTGTTTTATTTAAATGACCTGTAAATTCAGGGTCGTTTTTTCTGGTAGAATATACTATACTAATCATTTTTTTACTTTCATTAAGTTAATTGGTTCTTCACAGTATACTGATAAATGGCAGGCCGCCTTGATAGACTCCTCAACTGAATTACCTAAATACAGTGCTGACAAAGCGAAATCCATACCAGCTCCAATTGCGGTATAGTCTACTATCTCTTTAACGAAAAATCCTTCCACTAAAAAGGCCTTCTTATCTATAACCAATATGTACTCATTTGTTAACCTACTCTCATCAGTTTTATTCCTCATCCAATCTTGAAATTCTGACATAAATTCAATTATAGCCTCTATTGAGGCCTCTCTTGGTTTTCTTGTTCTACAAAACATAAGGAATAAGCCACCTTCTTGGGCGGAACCAACATCACCAATGATAATATCATTCACTCTATTTAATTTAGCGAATTTATCTTTTTCTTGTGTTGTACCATGTGATACTAATATACTATCAGCACCTACCACTATTTCGTTATCTGTTACTCTTATCGCTACTACACTCATTTGAATTCTACGTTAAATGTTCCGTTATTTAATATTAAACCGTTTTCATAATCACCACCTTCAACCATAGGTCTTCCATTGTTATCCGTGGTTGTTGTATACCATATCTGAGGATAACCAGGATATGGGTTAGTGTTTGGTTGTATTGGGTTCCATGGTTGGTTTATGTTGGGTGGTTTATATGGGTCCACTATAATGGGGTCTTTCCATTTATTTATTTTACCAACCTTTAGTGTAAACTCTCGCCATAACCCACCAGGTAATAATACGTTTATTTGTTCATGAAAATCGTGCAATTTAATATCTTCATTTATTGTGATTGTTTTATTTTCAGTGTCTAATTGTATCTTCATTACTTCGTACCTGTTGAGCCAAACCCACCTGAACCTCTTTCTGATTCTGTTATTTCTACGACCTCAACTAGTTCACCATAATCAGAACTAATTCTATGTGATACCACACCTTGTGCTATTCTGTCACCTTTATCCCAAGTAAACTCTTTATTACTTAAGTTAACTAAAAGAACCCCAATCTCACCTCTATATCCAGTATCTACTGTTCCAGGTGAATTAAGGACTGTCACACCATGTTTATAAGCTAGACCACTTCTTGGTCTGATTTGTAACTCAAACCCATCGGGTAACTCAAAAAACAAACCAGTAGGTACTAGTTTTCTTTCTAGAGTCTTTAAAGAACCTTTTTCATTTGCTCTTAAATCAAAACCTGAATCACCCTCTTTAGCGTAATTAGGATTTTTATGTGATGATTTGTTAATGTATTTTATTTGTATTTTTTTTGGTACCGGTGTGTTGATACTACTATCTATATCGGTATTGTCACCATAATCTTGCACTGTTTCAGCTAATTTTATTGCCATCCTAATTTCTTCCTTAGTTTCATTAGGTAACATATCCATTTCAGCTAAGGCTTTCAATTCCTCTAATTGTTTATTTATTTCACTCATTATTTTAAATTATTTAATTTTTTTATAATATCTACAAGAGCCTTTACGTCTTTTTCACAATAATTTTTAATTTCTTCATGATTACCACCCCAGTAGTTAGATGTTACATTATCACCTTTAACATCCCCATTTTTAGGTGAGTCAATATCTAAAACCGTACACATTAGGTCTAAAGAACCCAAAGACCAATTATTACCAAACTGCCAAACATCTTTAGTGTCTAACACTTTAAGGTCCCATGGTTTAGTGTCGTGTGTTGGGAATAACTTTGGTGGTTTCAACCCATTGATAAAATATCTTTTACCTAAAAACGGTATATCAAACATTTTAATACTTTGGCCACATAACTCAAAACCTAGGGGTTCTATCTTATTGAAGACTTTTCTTGTTTCATTTAAAATGTGTAATTCGTCTTCACCATAAAAAGACTCATACTTAACTTCAGTACCTTTTGTAACAAAGGCCATAGAGACACAAGCGACCTTACCAAACTCAGGAAATAATGCCGCTGTTTGTCTATAAACTTCTCTATAGGTTTCTTTTTGCAAGTCCTCAACACCAACAGAATCTGCTGTAGGCATTTTACTTTCATCAGTTACTTTTTTTCTAAAAGAATTATAATATGATTCCCACATTTTTAATTGTCGGTCAGGCATATCGAACAAGTCTTCATATTGGCTAACCGACTCTATGTCAAAAAATAATAATTTATCTATTTTAAATTGCATTTGTTTCTTCTATTAGTTGTTCTACTTCTTTTTTGTTGTCTTTAATCACTGTTTTATAAAATTCAGCTCTTGTATTAGTAACGGTATTTATGTGGTATTTATCTTTAACCGTATTATATAAATTATTTGACAGTAAGTCAACTAATCCTGGATTATCTTTTAACTTCTTAAGGGCTTTATACCAATCTTTATGGTTTTTTCTAGTCTCCACTAAAATAGCGTTACCCTTTTCGTTAATCTTACCACCATACTCAAATAAATTTACACAATCTATTTGATAAGGTCCATAGTCTTGTGCGATTAAAGCTTTTTTATGGAATCCTGCCTCAATTACTTTTAACTGTGATTTTACTTTATTAAACATATGTTCCTTAATTGGAGCCATAGATATGTCAAATAGATTATAGTTAGACGCGTACGATGTGATTGGTTTGGTCCACACCCTTCTATATGGTTCATCGGTATCATCATATTTTTTACCACTTATTTCATCATATTTTTTCAATTCTGGTAGGTATATGTCTGAAACTAATTTATAGTTACCAGTAAATAATTCTTCATAACGAGCCCACACACTTTCTTTTGGTTCAATTTTCCTAGTTTTTTGTTCTTTAGTGTTTCTATCTATCTCAGTTACATTACCCCTTGTATCAAAACCACACAAAACCATTTGTGACGTGTCTTTATTTTCTATTAAAAATCTACTAACACCACTACCGATAATCTCCAAGTCTTTTAAATGTGATGAACCACCTAGCCACCCAATTCTTGGTGCTTTAGTTGTTTTTTCAATATTAGGTGTGAATTGTTTTTCTTCTGGGTCAATAGCGTTTGGTAAAACTAAAACATTTTTGTTTAATTTTCTAATTTCGTCAGCAAATATTGGTGTTGTTGTTGTTACGTAGTTAACCTTTTTTACATTTTCTTTAATCTTGTGGGGTAGATTATCATTAATAATCATTTGGTAAGCCGGATGGTCTTTAGATGGGGACCAATAGTCATCCAAGTCCATGATTGTTACTATACCTAAACCATGTAGTTTATCTAGTATTGGTGATATTTCATCTAAATAGACATGTCTTAATTGCCCATTTACAACCATCGGCAAGGTTCTATGGAAATGTATTATATCGTATTTTTTTAAAAATTTAGTGTCGTCCCATGTGAAATCCATTGTTCCAGCGGTAACAATGTCAACATGAAAGTCATCATTGTATAATTCTTGTAATTTCATGTGGGGTTCCACAGAACGGAATTTTGATACCCCAGTCCTATCGGATGGTAGGACTAAAACCTTTATTTTACTCATAGTTTAATATTTCTATTAATATAATAAACTATTTTTGTTAGTAAATAAAAAAACCCAACGTCATGTTAGGTTTTATTGTGTATAAGTTATTTTAATGATTAGCAGCTTAACTCAATAATAATATTGTTAGCATACCACAAAATAAAGTAAAAATAATTACTTTTTAGGTTTCCCCTTGCTTCCTTTGCATCCACACCCTTTTTCTCTCATTTTATCTAATTTTTTAAATAATTGTTATTATGTTTTTTTTGGTCTTATTTTTAAAGATTTTAATATTTTAACATTTTCTTTAATCAACTGCTTATCGAAGTACTTCTCAACTATAGAGGGTAAAGCTTTAGCTATCTCTTCGGCTATCATTTTTCTAACACTACCATTATCTACACTTTTACTTTTAAGTTGTGGATTAGGTTGTTTTATTTCACTTAGTTGTTGTTTGCCGTAGTTTGGGTTGATTTCCTTTATAGTTTCTTCATCCATAGAGAAGGTTCCAGGCATATCTGGTTGTGGTATTGGGTTGTCTAACATCGCCTTCATTATCTCCGGTGGTAATTTAGACTCCTTAACTCTTTGATTGTACTTATCTGTTCCGGCCTTCATTAACTGGTTAGGTGTTCCTAAATTTTCTTGTTGTGGCATAGTTGACTGTGTAGAATCGAGTTGGTCATAAAGCCCATCACCACCGCTGTTACCACTGTTATTAAGTCTACTGTTAACGTTACTCTCCAAAACACTAGTATCCACAGAATCGTATTTTCTAGCTTTTATATCTATCTCTTTTGCTTTTTGTAATATTGCCTTTAATTTTGGGTCCATTTTTAAAATTTTGCTTGTTTATAAATCTTTATCATACTTCTATCCCCATTAGGGTTATATTTAGGTACCCCACTGACTCTGTCAGATATAGGTACGAAAAATATTTTAGGTGTCCTAACCCACGTACTTATTTTATCTGTCCTGAATGTTTTCCAACCAGGTTGTTCAGTATCAGTAACACCTTGTATTTGGTAGACTCTGATTATAGGATTCCCAGCTAAAGAATCACCATAAACATAAGGTTCAATCCATCTCCACCCTTTGACTTGTGTTTCATCACCATCATAGTAAACCCTACAGGTTCGGTGTTTTTCTATTGCATCCTCAATTTCAGAACTACTTGCTACTTCTAATATAATATTTTCTAGAAGAGAGTAAAGCTTCATTTCTACCAATATTGTTCACCGTAAGTATACGTGTAATAGTTACTACCAGAACCACCAGGTGAATATTTATTACCAGAAGAATAAAGTAATAAATCTTTTCTTTGTTCGTCTATTATTGTACCAACACCAGAATTTGGCCCTGTTTCACCTCTACCGTGGTCATCACCATCAGATTGTGCTGATGGGTTTTGTGCGCCATACCCTTGATTAGGTACGTTCTTAAATTCATTAAAAGATAGTATACTAGTTCTTTGTATGTTACCCTCCACTTTAAGTGATGGTAATTGATTTGTTACAGCTCCACCATTTGGGTTTAGTTCTTGTACAGAAGCTTCATCCGTTAAAATAGGCGCTATTGGTCCTAAAAAATGTGACATAATTGTTTGTTTTTATTAATTGTTGTTATAAGGTCTTCAAGTACCTTTATATTATAAATACCTTCTTGTCTTAAAATTTTATTGGTATCTGTGTCGTGACTGTCTAATTTTACACCACTAATTGTTATTTTTTCTTTCTGGTATTGATTCGGCATCCCAACAGCATTCATGTTTTTCTTTTTACTATCAACACGATATCTCATATTACTTAAACTCATCTCAACCCAATCTTTCATTTTTGTCCCACCATTTAATAAATAAGGTGAGTCACTTTTCTTACCAGTGAAACTATCAAAAAAGTTTTTTATCCTAGCTAATTGTTCATAAGATATGTCATCACTATCACATAAATTTTTTAATCTAGTATAACCTTCAACATTCCTATCACCACAGTAAGCGTTAAAAATTTTTTTTAGGTGATGGTTAACGTCTTTCTCTATTACTATTGTTATACCTTTTAATTTTGCGTTAGCCATTATCTAATTTTCTTTTTTAACTCATCTTTATACTGTTGTGGTACATCGGTCATATCCATATCTAATAAAAAATTTAATATTATAGCTTTTTCTTCACCACTAGCACTATTTTTTTCTATTATCTCTTTAAGGGAACTAACCTTCCTTATTAAAATTGGGTTTGTTTCTCTAATACTCTCCAATGACTCAATACCATTAAATCTTAAATCCTTTTTTCTAACATCAACGAACTCTCTATCGAAATCCTTTTTAGTAAAAATGTCCTCTACTATGGAGTTCATTTTTTTTCTACTAATTTCTTTAAGTTTTGGTACCCCTACATTTGGTTTTTGTATCTTTTGTTTTCTTTTTGGTTTAGTACCCTTTTTTCTTTTTGGTTCTTTATCCTTTGGGGGTAACTCAACGTTATCATTAGTTTCATCATCCTCATTATAGTATACACGACCAAAATTGGTGTACCAACTAATACCTTGCCTTTGCATACGAATCTTATCGTCAGTAGTAATTTTAGATGTGGTCATGTTATTATCTTGGTCGATTTTTTCATCACCACTAATTCTACTACCATCCTTATTTACTAATTCAGATAAAAATAATACGTTCATAGTTACTTTTTTATATAAATATCAAGTAATTACTATAGTTTAACTTTATTTTCGCAAATATTAGTTGTTTTATATACTAATTAACCCTTTTTTAGAGTCTAAAGATTTTGTTGATTCACTAAACCTATCACTAATCATATAATCCGATGAAACAGTTTGGTTTTCCCAAAATTTTAACTCTTCCGGACTTGGTATCATTAGTTCTTCTAGATTATCTTGGTCACCTATCTCTGAAGGTATGCCTGAAACTAAGCCCAATTCCGTTTTTGTGAAAAATTGTTTTTCACTTGGGTCTGTTATCAATAGACTTTCTCTTATATGTATATTAAACACAACTAAAAGCGGTTCTACCTTTTTATTAAAAGATGATAGATATTTTGGAACATTGTATTCACCCCTTAGATTTGGGTTTTTTTCCATTTGTTCATTGTTGATGATATAAGAATTAAAAACCAATGTACCTTCTGGTGGGTCTTTCTTTGTTTTCTTAACTTGTATATCTCCATGTGACTTTCTTGTCCCATTGTTAACGTAATATATACTATCCCCCAACTGTGGTTCAATACCCTCCTTTATTAGAAGTTCCATATGTGCCTGTCTTGGTAATGGTTGTCCGTTTTTATTTTTACCACGACTACGGTATTGTTTAATTGTTTTTTTAACTTTTGAGTTGTTAGCTATTTCAGATAACGGTATATCCATATTGTAAATCCGTTCAAGATAACTATTATAATAATCGACAAACCCTTTACCATCACCATTTAACAACATTTTAATACCATTATTTAAAAATGTTTTAATATATTTTTGTATTGTTTTACCTTTTATAGTGTTACCAGTTAATTTAATTTCACCACTAGGTTTTAGTGTCGCGTAATTTTTACGTGATAAATTAATTGTTGCCGGCCAAATATCATCAATATCTAACCCCATAACACCATGCATAAACCTATCGTTATATTCAGCAACATCCGCCTCAATACCCGTATACTCCTTACCCTTTTCAACAAATCTATGGTATCCATGTCCGATATACACATGGTCTGTAACATCTTTTCCGTAAGAAAAATTAACGCCGTCAGTGTCCAACACTAAAGGTTTATAATCCTTCACCATAAAAAAATCAATCAAATGTCTAAGATATTGCCTACCAGTACACGTAATCATCTCACCAATATTAATGTCACCCCAAGGAAAAATATATGGAGCTGATATAGAACCAAAAGCTGAGTTGTTAAAGATTTTAATCGGTAGTTGTTTTTTATCGAACTTACTACCTAATTTATTATTACCCTCCTTATAGTATTTACCAGATAAAGATTTGTATTCATTACGTGCGTCTAAAAGATACTGTAACATAGCTTCTAAAGCTCCAGATACGTCAACCTCTGGGAATACATTATGCGTTAGTTGTATTGATGGGTAAAGTGATGCGTAATCAAATTTAGCTATATTAACACTATAACCTAAATTTAATAATCTAGACAAACCACCAACAAAATCTCTTTTTGGTTGTACGTCAGGTAAAGCTAAGTTATTTTCATAAGACCAAGCCATCATTAATAGTTTCCACATTGTTGCGGTACCCATAGTGATTGAACGGTTAAAGTTTGTTGGTACTAATGCCGAGGTTAAAAACCCTGCCTGTGCGTAGGTGTCATCAACTTGTTCTGTTTCTAAAAGGTCATCATTAAGGTATTCTTTCAATAAAAATCTACCATTAACAATCTCCCAAGTATCCTCATAATTATCTACATCTTTTTTTGGTGGTTTTTCACCATCCAACCCATACCACTGACCTGATGTACAGTTATAATAAAAATCTTTATTTTCTTTCCATATTTTACCTAATTTATCACCCTCAATATATACTCTATTATGTCTTTCTAGGCCCGCTTCTTGAGCTATATATTTCAACCTACCATTTTGTAGACTAGAATTTAAAGCCATAGCCTGTCTAACTCTATGGTACGTATCCATAATATTATACCCCCACATAGTTGTTTGGAAATAATCTTCAATTTCAGCCCCCATCTTTAAAGTTGCGGGTTTCCTACTCAAACCAACCATAGGGTGTTTAGTCTTTATACTGTCACAGGTTATATCTATTGAGGTTACTCTATTATCTTTTTTCGCTCTCCTAACATTTGTCTCTGACATACCTAAAATATCCATCCTACCAAAAATGTAACTCCAATCGAAATTTTCTGAATTATACCCTACGATAATGGATGGTTCTAACTCGTGTATAATTTCAAATAATTCTTCATACATTTTTTTCTCACCATCCCTACTATATTCACCTTCTTCGCCATAGGCTGTTATCAGTTTTTTAAAACCACGATTATCTTTAACCCCTATCATAAACGAATGTCCAGTCTCAGGTGTTAAACTAGTTGTCTCAATATCGAAAGTTAATTTATGAACATCTGTATAGTCTTCATAACCTTTAAAAAGTCTCTTACCTGTCTGAACCATAAATTGTTCTACGGGTGGCAATATTTGTACTAACCGCCTATCCCTATCCCATGGATTTATTCCCCCTCTTTTAAAGAAATTAACTAAATCACGATAAGTCCCAGTTGTTTTAACAATATATTTAAATCCGTCCTCAAGTCTATCATTATCACCTGTTTCTAGTTTTTGTGTATATATACCAAATTCTTTCGACTTCTTTCTTATAAGGTCTAAATCGTCACCATAAAACCCACTATCTCTTAATGATTTTGTCCAACAAAATGGTGTGAATTTTTGTACTTTGATTTTTTTACCCTTTTTTGGGTCGTCAATTATAATATAGACTTTATTTGTCTCATCTATTGACCAATCCCTTGTTTGGTCTAGTTCTATTGATACGATATATTTTTCATCGTCATGACCTTCTAGAAATTTTTTAATGTCAACTGGTGTAGCTTTTTTTATTTTGCACATAAATTTAGATTTTTGGTACGGGTCAATCTTTACCCACTGATTAATAATACTTAATTATAGGAATTAAAAAACAAATTCTAAATAGGGGTGTAGGTTTATTTCTTACCCAACAATGATTGAATTCTTTTTTTGGCTTTCATAAGGTTAGTTTTAGATGTGCTTGGTGATATGCCTAAGTGTTCAGCTATTTCGCTATGTTTTAAACCATCTAAATAATACATTTCAAAAACTTTTTTATAGGATGGTGATAGTTTCGGTAAAACTTTAATTACATCAGAAATAGATAAACCAATACCTAAGTCTTCTTCCTCCGTACTATTGTCTAATCTAGAAAAATCAAAACCTTCTTCACCGTTATCAACAAATTTCATTTTTTCTTTCCTAATCTCATCAATAATACTATTATTTATCACACGGCTAACCCAACCCTCTAATGAACCCGTATTAGCGTATTTATGTAAATTTTTATGAACTTTAATAAACCCATTTTGACAATAGTCTTCTGCTTTGGCTTGGTCTTTTGTATATTTTTTACACACATTATTAACCATTTTACTCCATAAATTACCATATAAATCGTTAAAATCTATTTCTGTGTTTTCTTCTTTTAGGATACTCTCACTTATTTTACTAGAGTCTATTTTTTCTTTTAGTTTTTTAACAAACTCAGAAGACATAGCTTTTAAGAAGTTGTTACCATCCTTACCAAAGTACATTAAACCTGAAATATTAGTAATACATTTATGCCCTCCACTATTAGCTTGTACCATATCCCAACCCGTAACCTTTAATAGTTTTAAAGATTTCCTTTCTTTATCTGATAGTGATGAATATGGTTTAGATAAGACCTTTGTCAATGCGTTTTGCCATCTCTCTACAGTATAATCTGCTGGGGCTCCCTTTGGGGTTTTGTCTACACCCATAACACCGTTTTCAGTGTCTTCAAACATAGCCATCATATCCTTATAACTAAACCCAACAGAATCTTCGTCAAAAGATTTATGTTTTTCAGCGAAATACTTAATTGTATCTACCGTTATTATTTTAGATTTTAATTCCGACTCAAATGTTTTTAAAACTTCTTGAGCTATTTCACCTAAGTTAACACCTTTTAACTCTCTATTAGCTTTGAATGGATTACAAGATGATTGTAATAAACCTAAAGGCCAAGCTAAAACAATAAAATTAGCGTCAGGGTAATTTTTAAATGGTACATATCTATCGTAAGAACCTGGTTTAAATAATGCGCCACCACCGTATTGAGCTATAATACCATACTCCTCAATGTATTTTACTTTGTCACTATTTTTTTGTTTTTCAATATATGATTCTAAATTTTGTTTCATAACATCTGGTGAAACATAACCCTCTTCTTTAGCTAGTCTAATTATATTTTGGTAAATGTTTAATAATGATGGTGTTGAGTCTAGAACTAATCTTTCTAAGAATCTAGGTTTATTTTTATAAGCTAATAAAAGTTTATTAGTTACTAATGCCATTATTTTTTTGTTTCTAGATAACTCTTTTTCTTTATTTAATTGGAAAATGTATGTCATAACCTCCTCAGGCTTAATATCCATTTTAACAAAATCAGCTGAATCGACTGTGGAAATCATTTTAATGTCCATTTCAGGGAATATATCTGATGGTGATACTATTTGTGATATTGTCTCTACATTTGAACGTGACGACCTAAACGAAGTTGAAGCGTTCTTCTCGGCCCCAATTTGTTTATCATGGTGGTCAGTGTGTATAACAAACATTGGCTTCCCATGAGCAAAATCTACAAGAACCGGCATTATATCACCCTTTGCTGATGGTTTTTTAATTGCGAACTCTTTATCACCATACTGTATTACTTCAGCATCAACAACATTAATACCATTATTTTCTAAGTAGTTTTTCATGGCTAAAGCTGTAGTTACCCCATCCAAGTCTTGGTGGAAGTATATCTTGGCTTTATCATATCTTTTAGATAGTTGCCGTATATTACGTATGCCACTTTCTTTTAGGAGATTTTCTTTTAATAATATGTTCATTATATGACTTTTTAGATAAATATCTTATTTTTTTAAAATACCCAATCGAACCCTAAGTTTTTTAGTCTACCATCTTAATGTTTGTTGTTTATATCTCATTTAGGTCTATTAACTTATCTAAATAAGCTTTAGCCTTTTTCAAATCTTGTAACCCATTTTTATGTCTCCATCTAGTTACGTATTTAACGATATTACCCTCAAAAAAGTCTAAATTATGTGAGTGAGAATAATCCCACATCTCAACACCCTTATTATAGTGTGGTGGGTGTTCCACTTGTTCTTTATTTTTATCTTCCATTTTATTTTGATATTTGTGAAATAAAGTCGTCTGATATATCGACACTTTGGTGTTCATCTCCAATAACAGTGTCAATAATTTTTCTCTTTTTTTCTAGTGTTTTATAAATCATTTCATCTATTGTTCCAATAGCTATTGGGTAGTAGACATTAACCGTATTTGATTGCCCTATTCTATAAGCTCTATCTTCTGCTTGTGCGTGATTTGATGGTACAAAATCTAAATCATTCATTATAACTATTTCAGCCTTTGTTAGCGTTATTGCCGTACCAGCAGATATTAAATTACCTATAAAAATTTTTATATTATCGTTTTCTTGGAACTGGTCTATTGACCTTTGTTTTTGTGTCCCATTCATTTTACCATTATGCCCAACAGCTATATTACCAAAATGATTAATTAAAGCGTCAAATGAATGTGTAAAATTTGTAAATATTATAACCTTTTTGCCACTCTCAAGTGCTTGTTCGGCTAACTCAATACTTTGGTTGGTTTTTTCTAAAGCTAAATACTTTCTAAGAACAACCAACTCTACCATGTGTCTTCCGGCACCTAAGTTTTTACCCTCACTTTTAGCCCACTCTAAGTAATCCTCAAAAACAGTACTATATTCTTTCATGTTACCTATCTCTATATAATAGGGGGCAACTATTTTAGGTGGTAAATCTAAAATATCTTCTTTTTTCCTTCTTAAAATTAACGACTTTGTCCTATCATAAAGTTCTTCTAAATTTGAAGCACCGTCTGTAATCCATATGTCTCTCATACCATTCTTAGTTTTCTTTTTAAATTTTTTAGCGTCACAGTATCTAAAAGCGTAATATTGCCAACTAGCCGTGATTGGCGCTTCACATAAACTTAATAGATTAAAAAAGTCCATTGGTCTGTTAGCTATTGGTGTTCCGGTCAGTAACCATTTTTTTGGTATGTTTTCACTTATTTGATTAATTATCTTTGTTCTAGCTGCTTTTGGGTTTTTTGCCATATGGCACTCATCTATTATCATTAGTTGAAACCCTTCATTATCTAGATGTCTATGTATTTCCCATTCCTCATACTTCTTCCTACCATCAACCAATGTGTGGAAATTTTTAAGTATATCGTAATTAATAATAGTAAATTTTTTAGGGTCCCAATGACCAGTTTTTACTATTGAGATTTCATCTTCGTCAACAAAATTAGATATTTCTCTAAACCAATTTATTTTTGCGTTAGCTGGACATATAACCAATATTTTATCTACACCACTTTCTAGTGCTGCGACAATAGACATATATGTTTTGCCTAAACCCATATCATCACCCAAAATACATTGATTTTTACTTAATAAAAACTTAATACCACTTTCTTGGTGCTTAAAAGCTTTCCAACCCCTAGCATCTTTTTTTTGGTATTTGTCAAAGTCTACATCTACGTGTACATCTTTTTCATAAAGATTTTGGAATACCTGTGTTTTTGGTACATAAAATAATGGTAAGTATTTTTGATTTTTAAATACTTTACCTTTTACGTGATAACTTTTAGATGTATCACCTAAAACTGTGTCTACTAATATTTTTTCTGGTATGTGATTTAAATCAAACTTTTCTTTTAACTGTTTACCTAAAAATTCGGTAATACCAACAACCTCGTCTAGTTTAAATGGTTCTTTATTAAAATTTCTTTCTATATACTCAGATAAACTAGGTGATAGTGGAAATGGACCCTCTTTATTTAACCTAACTTTTAATGATACCAAATATTCGTTATTACCGCAATATTCAGCTAGTTTAAGTAGTGTTTTTTTGTTTTTTAATTTACTAATATCTAACATATTCGGTTAAATATATAAACATTTTAAATAAAATAAACTAAATAGGTAATATCTAAATATTTATAATAAAAAGAATTTTATGTCTGACAAAAAAAGATGGCCAATAACTCGTGTACAAAAGTTTTACGACTATGTTGATTTTGGGTTGGAGAACGGTATGGCCAGAGAGTTTATGGAGGGTGATTTAAATTTTACTGTCGTGTTGTTTAGGGTTGATAGGGTTAAGAGTCAAACTGATGACACTTACGGTGAATCGGATGTTGAGGAGATAAAGTTCCACCCACCGATAGAGCTTAAGGTTAGACCTAATCTAGAAGCTTCTGAAAATAGTTCATATTCAGAAGGTTATGGTAGGTATGAAGATTATGGTAATCTAATATTTACTGTTTTTATTGACCATTTAAAAGAGTTAGGCATAGATATAAGTTATGGTGATTATATTGGTTATCCTGATAGAGAGGATAATATAAAATATTTTACCGTTTCAAACGATGGAAAAATAAGTTCTGATAATTCAAAAACCAGGTTGGGGTACAAGGGTTATTATAGGACGATAACTTGTGTTACAGCTGACCCAGAAGAATTTAATGGATAATTATGGCATTACCTAAGAAAAGAAAAAGCGATATAGATATAAAGGTTGTAGACCCACAGGGCGGACCAAGGAGGTGGGACAGTCAATTTCTAGAACAAAATAAACAATTTTTACCTAGGTCTGTAGATTTTGCCGACCTAGATGGCGGTTTTGTTGAGTTTGTTAATAATGATTTGGGGTTTGTTCTTAAAGGTGAGAAGGTACCTGTACACTTTTTAACGTTACAAAGATGGAATGAATTTGCTAAAATTTGGCCAAATACTGATAAGTATAAAAATATGAAAATACCGTTTGTGTCTGTTGTCAGAAGACCAAACCCAGATACTGGTACAAATCCTGCAGATTTTAAAATACCGGTTAGAAAAAATTTCCCTTATATGCAAATACCCGTTTGGGATGGTAATAGGAAGGGGGCTGACATATATGGAATACCGAACCCAGTTGGTGTTGATTTAATTTATACTATTAGATTCTTTTCTTTTAGAATGAGAGAGTTAAATGTGTTACACCAAAAAGTATTACAAACTTTTGCTTCAGCTCAAGCTTACGTAAATATAAAGGGTCATTATTTTCCTATACTATTAGAAAGTATAGGTGATGAGAGTCAGATTGACAATTTGGACGGTAAAAGATTCTACGTACAAACATATGAGATGAGAATGCAAGGTTATTTAGTTGACGCGGAAGAGTTTGATGTTAAACCGGCCGTTAGTAGAGCTTTTCTTAGTTTTGAACTTGAGTCTAGGGACTTAAGACCTAAAGCTAAATTTATTGTTGATGAGGTTAGTACCCCAGATAGGACATTAAAATGTGTAATACAGTTCCTACCTAGTTCGCCAACCAGTATAAGATTCTACACTGACAATAAAACTAACTTCACATCTGTGGATACAGAAAATATCACAGATTACACTGTGTATAAAAACGGTAATTTAGTTTCAATACCGTTTAGCGTTCTAGCTACAGATGAGATAATTATTAATATAGTGAAAACCGACTCTACAAAGATAGGTGAAATAACACTTAGAGGTTTAATAGTAATATGATGATGAGTAATAGTCACTGTGGTCCAGACATAGTAAAATATTTTGTGGTAGAACCCATTAGCGAGGTAATAACAGGAGCAACAACTAATTTCTTTGTTTGTTCTGGAACCACATTTTTAAGTACAATATCTGGTTGTACTGATAGTGTTGATTTTAATGGCAACACATTTTATAATAATAGTGATGTGTTTTTTAATGGTGTTATAACGGCTTGTACTGGTATTCACACATCTAATATCTATGGGTGTTCACCCATAACAGTAAATGATGAGTTAATATTGTTAAGTGGCTTAACTTTAAATAGTATATACCAAGACAATAGTTTAACACAAATACTTTCCAGAGATAGTTCAGATGGGACAATAAAATATAGGGATGTTCAATCAATAATAAGCGCAGCTACATCACAAGATACATTTGTAACTGGTGGTACCTATAACGAAGGTACGACATCAATTGACTTTAGTGGTAATAGTGTTGAAACTACATTTACCGTAGATTTATCTACTATGGGTGCGACTTTCGGTAACACATATTTCGTAACACCAGAAGGGGATGATTTAACTGGTCAGAGAGGTAATATAACGTCACCATTCCAAACGATTACTGGGGCTAGAGATAAGGCAGTTGTTGAGATTTCCGCTTCTACTGTAACAGGTACAACACTTGTTTATGTGTTCCCTGGTGATTATGTGGGTGATGAGTTACAATATGATAATGGTAACTTTTATTTCTCACCAGGAGCTAAGGTAACAAGTATACCAAGAGATAGTTCTGTGTCACCTGGTACCACATCAATGTTTGTTGTTGGG
>Ga0233412_10000477_pt1 | contig 23289 bp, 46 predicted proteins | sample Na_anoxic_4_MG_FD_180667 | JGI IMG/M metagenome (GOLD analysis project Ga0233412, IMG submission 180667) | Seawater microbial communities from Saanich Inlet, British Columbia, Canada - Na_anoxic_4_MG | ecosystem: Environmental > Aquatic > Marine > Inlet | place: Canada: British Columbia...
ATTACGTTTACTTTAACCCACTTGGACAACTAGGTGGGCAACAGCTTAAAAAACAAATCAAATGAAAAAATTATTAATTATATTAATGTTCTTACCATTATTTACAATGGGGCAAATGTCTAAAGAAGAACTTCCGGACAATCTTTATAACGTAAATTTACACCTTCAACAAAAAACAACTCACAGACAAATGGATGTCCATTCTGGATATACCCTAATATTAGGGGGTGGGCTGTTTATGTTACTAGGAGTTGCTACACCCAACGAAGGTGAATTTGTAAATGGAAAATATAAACAAAGACCATTCTACAAACAACCAGCACATTTATTAGCTGTGATAACAGGTAGTGCCCTATTATTGACGGGAATTGTTGTTACAATAGGTAGATAAGTTTAATATATACTTAATTATTCGTATAATACAGCGAATGGACTCTTTTTTCCATCTATTGCAATCTTTAACACGTATATTTTTCTATCTTTCTCATCTGTTATATAAGAAGGCTTAGCTGATATTTGGCGTTTTCTTGCTTCTGATACATATGTTTCTATTTGTTTATTAGCAGAATCTGATAATTTAAACGGATCAAGTTCAAAATCAAATAAATACTGCTCAACTTCTAATCCAAAATTAGGTTCACCTAATACTTCTCCTTTATTAGTAAGAAGCGTCATTTTGACCTGATTAATTGCTGCTTCAATATCATCATACACTTCTACCTGATCTGGTCTAAACCTTGGATCAGTTTCTGGTCTCATATAAAAATCTCTAACATCTGCCATTTTAAAATAGTGTTTTAATTAAATTTACGTCGTTATCATCTAAGTCAAGATCGTTCCATGAGAACATTTCAATTAACTTTTCATCAGTTAATATCCATCTTCCATCTTCATTCCGTTTGCAATGTGCGGTTAATAATCCGGTTTGCCTTGCGATGTAGTCTCCTCCGCTTAATACCGTTCCACCCATCCCTCTATCTTTAACTGGATCATATTTACTAAGCTTATTTTTTCCTGGTGTCCAATGCATAATTCCGTCCTCCTCACCTTGAATCCACGAGGGATCTCCTCCTCTTATTCTTCTTTTACCTTTACCGTCCGCTTCTAAGTGCCACATGAATTTATGAATATCACTATATTTTCTACCTTCTTCGCCTGCCTCAAATATGTATTTAAGAACTTTTAATATATTACTATTCTTAACGTTGCGATATCGTTGATGTTTTTGTTCATCGTCACGTCTCCAGTTAGGTTCATATGATGTAGCTATGTAGTCATCACTAAACTTCGAATATCTCTCAGTTTCATTCATTACATATTGGTCGAATGTTAATGCTCTATTCCTCATCTTATTGGTGGATTAATAACATCCAATCTGTTACATTTTCTCCCTTGATCATTGTTTTAACTTCTTCCATTTCCTTTTCAGCAGTTGCAACCATGTTTTGATAATTGATTGTAACATCTCCAGGAAGTTGATAGTTGAATGTTTGTAACATATGAGCAAGTCTCACTTTTGAATGTGCCCTTACGTGTCTTAGGTAAAGTTCATCGTTAAATAATTTATCTAAAGGAATCTTCTTAAGAACCTTAGCTACTGCATTAGTCTTAGGAGTGTGTCCGACAACCCCTAATTGCTTCGTATTTTTATTGAAGTCATATGCAATAGTATCTAGTATCATCCCTCTCGTTAAATCTAGGAATGAAAACATGATAGTTCTATACATTATTGACTCTCCCATAAAAGGAGTAAGATATATTTCAGATCCAACAAACTTAGATTCTGAGAAATCCCTGTCTATTGTTGCAAATATTGATCCACCTTTAGCTTCTTTAAGATCTATTACGAATCCTATACAGTCAGGTAATAATATTTGTCTATTTTCTTTAAATTCATTAGTCTTAAACATCTCCTTTGGTAAAAGTAAATATTTAGACTCTACTGCATGTCTCCAGTTATCGTAAAAGAAATCCGCATCTATATTTATTATACGCTTTACTTCTTTTTCCGGTAAAGAATATGGAAGGGCACCCGAGAATGTTATCTCATCGTTAATGTCTTGTATTAATTCCGATTCAGTCATTATACCTTATTATTTCTACTATTCTCTATTGATCCTAAATCAACTTTATAGTTATCTTTCTGTTCTCCACTTTGAGTTCTCATCGAGCGCTGGTTCTTCTTGTTAGATCTATCATCATGCTTTCCTGCTTTTTCAATACATGTTTTAGCCCATTGATGAACATGGTGTCCCTTTAGGTGGTTTTTCCAATCGCTGTGAAAGATTAGATTTATTGCCCTAGTAATATCTACTTCTTCGACTCCACCTGTTGTATCAGCCTGTGAATACCTGTGTGGATTACGTGCCATCTTTTCATCTGCCATCATTTTTGCTATCGCCATGATTTGACTGTGAATACTACCTACTGCGCCTTGAACCATACCTTGAAAATTAGTATTGAATACTACCGGCTGTTCAGCCTCTGATATATACTCGCTATATGATTTTACGTTCTTATCCTTTTCCATTATTGGTTTAGAGGTTGACTTGGTTGAACTGCTCCTGATTGATTTCCATCTACCGTTTGCACCGATGCTGGAGGTTGAGCTTCTGCGTCCTTCACTTTAGCTGTCGCTAAGTCAGTTTGAATTTTTTTAAGTCTAGTATCATTTAATTGTTGTATTTGTAATTCAATATTTAATATTTCCTGCTCTACTTTTGCAGTCTCGGATCCGGCAACTCCATTCTGCATACCCATTGATATTCCTTCTTTCTCTTTAATTTGAGCTTTCTCAAATTGCTTCCAAGATTTAATTCCACTTTTGCCCATTTTGCTTTTACTTTTTTTCTTAGGATTAGCTCCTCCTCTATAATGATTCTGATTACTCTGATTTGAACCTCTCCAGTGAGAAGCACCAACCTTTTGAATCGGCTCGTTATTATCTACTGCGTTCGGAGTAACAACGTGAAGCATAGGAGCTTGTATATCTGTTTCATTTCTGTCATGATCACTACCCTTACGTTTAACACGTACTGCTCCTGCTCTCTCGTTATATTTATCAAATCCTTTAATCATCTTAAAATTGGAAATCTAAATCACCTTTATCATTACCTGCATCGGATGATGTAATATCAGAGTAATCATGACCGCCTTTGTTGTCTTTATGATCTACTTCATCCGCTGGAATCTCACTTGGAGCCTCAACTGTATCTTCTGGATTAAATATATCTCCATCATCTGCATCATATCCGCTAAATAATTTATCATTGATCGCATGTAATACGTCTTCTATAACTTCGTATTCAGCATCTCCTTGAGTATCAAGTGTTGCTACCTTATCTAACATTTCTCCAACAGTCATGTTTAATATTTCAGAACGAAATCCTTCGTCATGATCCTCATTTAATCGGTTAATCCTTTTATAGTCCATATCAATGTACCTTTTATTTTATTTATTTGAGTAAATGTAGTATAATTAGGATATGAATAGAGTAGACGAAGAAAAACAGGAAGCAGTCAAAGAAATTAAGAAGGATGCCATTGCTAAATTAAAGATTATTGAAGAGAATATACTAACAGGTAAAGGCCCTATTGATGTAGATCTTAAGATAAACATGCTTGCAGCAGTCAACGATGACTTATCAGAAGCGTTGTTAAATTGGGAAGATTTATTGTTTGATAGTGGAATAGGCGACGAACTTATGTAATTATAAACTTATTTATATTGATAGTTCTATTTCATGTCCATTAACCTAAGGTATGCTTCTCTTAGGTGTTTATACGCTAAGTCTAATTGTCTATTAATATACGGATCTACCTTATATCCCTGTGCGCTAACCGTGTTAGCCTTATTGACCCCGGCATTAGCAATATCTGCCATTTTCTCTAATCTCATTACTGTAGGATTAGTTTCTTCAGCTATTTCAGGACGTCTCTCAAATTCAAAAGGAAGTTCCTCTTGAATTTCATCTTCATCTTCGAATAAAGAAATTTTACTTCTTAGACTCTCTGGTCCCTTTTGAAGTTCCCTAGAAGAGTCTAAAAAATCCTTAAAACTTTCTTCAACTTTATGTTTTTTATAATTTCTCATGTTACATACAACCTTCGCACATCATCCCCATTTTAGCTCCTTGCCACCATGAATCTGGATCATCTTGTGCTTCTTGTCCCATTGGAAATACGTCTTGTGCTACTTGTTTAGTTGCTCCACATGACTTGCATATTACTGAACATCCGTCTCCTTCTTCTTCTCCTGGAACATCTTCGTGATCTGCCATGTGTATTTCCATGTCCGCATCTTCATCATCTATCGATATATCATTTAGAATTTCTTCATATCCTCCAGCTCGACCGCTAGATGGCGTGTTATATTCAACGCTTCTACTTTCTCTTTCAAAATCATCAAATGATTCTAATATGATTCTAGATCCGTTATGATTAAATTTAAACTTGCGTGATTCATCAACGTCATCATTATCGTCATCATCATTATCGTCATCATCATCGTCATCATCTGTGTCTCCTGCTTCAGGATCTCCATCTCCTTCTCCATCTCCTTCTACATCCTCTGTTTCTATTTCTTCTACGTCCGCTGTTTCTATTTCTTCTACATCCGCAGTTTGCGTGTCAGGTTCGTCTGTATATTCTGAACCAGCAGCAGATCCACCTCCGTCTCCTTCATAGGGTTCATACTGAGCTTCACCATTGCCTTCGCTACCTCCTTCTCTTGGTGCTTCCATGCCTTCTGTGTGATCTGTGTTATATTTTGGTGTTCCTTCTTCTCCGGGTTGAGCTGGAGAATCTTCATTTCCACCTTCTATTGGTCTCTTAGGACCTGGCTGGCCTCCGTCATCGTATGTAGTATCATCGAATCCATCTTGAAATTGATCAGCTGCGCCTGTAAACTCAGAATAGCTAGCCGCAATATCTTGCGCAGATTCTTTATTGTATTTGTTACCAAACTCTGAGAAGTTCAATACTCTATTATTTTCTGCCATTTTAATAAGTTATTTTAATTATTTATCTATATAGTTTTCGTATAAATAAAAGAAAACAACCTAATGATTTATAACTTTGCAGAATATATAGTTGAGGCACTTAGGCTTACCAATGATAAGCCAGATGATCCGGGTTTACCTGAAAGGCAACAGAATCATTATTTGTTTAAAAGACGTAAACGATTACTTGGACTTGAGATTGATAAATTCGTTGACACTAATAATAAAGAAGTTAAATTAGATGATGCTCAAAATAAAATTGCTACTAATTTCTTTAGAAAAGTATATTTTGAAATAGCAAATCCAAATGGTAAAATATTTAATACAGTTAATATCAAAGCTAATAATTTTGGAATCGTTTATTTAGGAGATCCTTCTATTATTATAGAGAATGAAACTGAAATCAAACCTATATTTAAAGTAGATAGGGGATATCATAAAGATACAGGTAAACACATGGGATGGGCAAAAGGAAGTCACTTTTGGATCAGCACCGATGAGGATGCAGTATTAACTATAAAACTTGAAACAACAAACGGAGCAAATAAGTCTGGAAAACGAGATCTTATGTATTCAGCAAAGGCACATATTGAAAACGATAGAAATGCATCATTATCAATTAAAAAAAGTAAAAGTGATCCAGGGACCACTACTAAAGAGCTTATTCATATAGTAAGTGATCCAATCCAGCAACGCTCTGTTGTATTAGACTTAAGCTCTGATATAGATCCTGCTAAGCAAGCATCAAGCATAATTGAAAATTCTAGAGTTGTAAAGGTCGAAGCACCTGTTGCACCGCGTGTTAGTATGAGAGCTATTATATCAGCAGATGATCGTGCTGAGGTCGAACGGGAATCTAGGAAGTTTCAAGTTGACATGACTCCAGGTAGGGTATTTATATTATCATTTAACGACCGTGCTGGTGTATTAAGTGCACAGCCTATTATTAAATCTAAATTAGATACCTCTCGTGTTTTACTTGGACTTGGAGGTAAGAATTTATATTGGATAAACAGAACAGATCCATCAGGTAAACCTATCGAATCGTTTGGATCAACTAATCCTAATTTTGTTATTAACAGAGGAGATAAGATCTCCTTTGCTAAAAGATTAGGTGGAGGATCATGGGCAAAATATACAGGAACAGTTGATGGAATATCAGCAGATACTCGAAATAGTCCATATCCATTTATTAAATCAAATAGTGGATGGAACGTATCTATATTAGATCCAGCTGAACATAATATTGCTGAAATATTCAAAACAAAAATAGTTGAGTCTATTATAACAGACTTTAGTTACTGGAAACTTATTAATGATTAGTGAGATCTTAAGTTCGATACGGTAGTATCTCTGATCGCGTCTGGTATTACTGGTGGTGGATGATATCCTGGTTTTTCTAATTGATCTAATCGCTTTTCAACGATTCCAATTCTATATTTGTTTTCACTTGGAGAATTCTCCATAAATATCTTAGAAGCTTCATTAACACCATCAATCTTACCTTCAAGTGTAGCTACCTTCACCACTAGGGTTCCATTCGCTTCCTCTAGTGCACCTATTTTCTCTTGTTGTTTATCCTTATCTTTAACCCATAAAAATGCAGTACCTATCCACAGAACAACCACAACAACAGATGTGATAACCCACTTCATATCCTTAACTGAAAATGAAACTTGTTTATTCATTACTACGTCTTCTAGATCTTCACTCATATTACTTTGCAGACATGTGTCCCCATGTTATTTCAAACTTGGGATTAGCTGATGCTATTTTAAAATTCAAGTTCGCAGCATTATATTCTCCATTGAAAGTACAACCTAAATCTGTTGTATTCCAAGTGGTGAGCACGTCATTAGCATATATCTTTATATTTTTAATATTAGTTGATGTGTACTTTGCATTGTATCCATCCCAAAAATAACTCTGACTGTAGAACCAAACATAAGAATAATATTGTCCATAATCATCAGGGTATTTAGACCTAACCACTGACCACTCAAAATCATTGTAAACACTATATGATGTGTATTGTGTCCAGTATCCTGAATTAGATGGAGTCCATTCAATATATGAAACAGTATTTGATGCTGCTGCAACCACTGGGGTCACCGTATCGTGTTTAAACGTAGGTGATATCCATAAGGTAAAGATTAATATTAGCGATAGTATTAACTTCATTAGCTATTAATAGATTTCATATATTGATCAAACGTAAATACAGTAGATTCATTCTTAGCTTTTCTTCCAGCTCTTCCTTTACCTTCACTCTTTCTTCTTTCTCTTCGTGTAGACGTTGGTTTATCCTTGATCTTCTTAGTTTTCTTTCTAATCTTAGCTTCCTTTTCGCTCTTTCTAGCTTGCTTCTTATCGTTTCTACGTATTCCCTTAGTTGCACGCTTTTCTTTTCTAGCATCCTTCACTCCGTCGCTACTTGACTTAGTATCTTTTCGCTCTTGATTAAGTTTATTCTTAGCAATGTCAGAACTAGATTCTTTATCTGCAACTTCTTTTTCCTTTTCAGCTTTAGCAATAGCTTTAGCCTTTTTAGCTTTTTCAGTATCTACTATATCTGAAATCTTAATTACTTCTTCCTTAGTTGTTACTTCCTCTGCTCCTTTCTTTCTATACTTAACTGATACTTTAACAGTCTCATCATCAACCATTGCAATAACATTACCTCCTCTAAGTTTATTATCCTTAGCATACGTAAGTAAGTTTGCTTGTAAATCAACTTCATCAGGATCTACAGGTCCAGATATTCCGTCTTCTCCTTCTTCTGTTATTGACATATAAGTATCAAAGCTATGTGCAATACTATCATTCAATGTCGCAGGTGGATTCATTCCATATTCAGCATTTCCTTTATCTCTTCTTCTTTCTTCATCTGTCATTCCATCGTCGGTATTTGCATCTGTTGTTGCTTCATCTTCTTCTTCTACGCCAGCTTCGTTATCTACAGGTTCAGCTACTTCTTTCTTTTTCTTAGTTTCAACTTTCCAATAAACAAGATCTCCCTTTTTATATTTAGCATCCTTATTTGCTGCTAAATGCGCAGTGTATAATCCTTCTACTTCAGCCGCAGCATATGATTTATTAATAAATGAATTGTTAAATTTACCTTTAGCATCTAAATCAAATTTAGAATCTTTTCCAAATTTTGCAATATTCTCTTTTGAATTAGCCCATAGTCTAAATGCATCTCCTGATGCTTGATCTTTAAACGGAGAATCTGATGCTACAGGTGTTTCTGTTTTTGCCACTTTCTCATATTTACCCTTACCTAATTGTTTAATTTTTTGCGATGAATGCATAAACTCAAGTGATCCATCTTTCGTCATTATTACATTTCCTGCCTTTTTCAAAATATCGGCCATTAACATTCCCTTTCTAGCTACTGCTTTATCTTTAGCTACTGCTTTATCAACAGGGGCATAATCGACTTTCATTTTGTTCATTATTATAGCAGTCGTATCATCAACCATTTTATAAGCAATTTGCCCTCCCTTTACGTACCACCAATCTGTTCCACCGCTCCCATTCTTTGCGTAAACAAATTGATGCTTAGGTGGCTTTGCCGCGGCCGCATCATTTTTTATTTGGAACTCCTTTTCTGCGGATGTCCCTGGTTCTTCTACTTTGCTTTGATATGCGGAACTCTTGAACATCTGAGCTTTTGTCATTTGCGTACCGTCCGGATTAACAAACTGTTCTTCGTTCATTCTAGGATTCATACCACTTGTTGTTCCTTGTATCGATGTTAATTGTTCAGCATGAGCCATTGCTTCTCCCTCTGATCCAGAGCCAGCTGGCTCTACTCTTGAGGGTACTGTTTGTTCTGCAGTTGAGTATACATGAAGCGTACGTTCGTCTCCATTATAATCTACAACTGTGATTGGTACATGCACGCTACTATGTGTTCCTACCTTTAATGTTTCAGTAAGTTCATCAATTGACTTCATATCCCATAATAAATGAGTTTCAGATCCTTCAAAATTTAAATTAAGCTGTTCTCCCTTTTTTCCAATTCTAATCTTTAAAAATACTGGAATTCCAGGAAGGCCGTCAATTTCTCCAAGACCACCTGACTTTTTGTCCGCGGAGAACCAAACATTAAGCGGTCTTGGTGATTTCCATTCTCCTTTCTTACCAATCGCAGTTATAGCACTAATCGTTTCTTGGTTAACTGGAAATGCAAATGATGATACTGCTTTTCGTGAGCTATTCCCTACAGGGGATTCTGCTCCATCCTTATCAATATCCGATCCCTCTAGTTCAGATGGAGTAGGCAGTGCCTCCTGTTCATAAAGTTTTTGTAAATCTATTTTAGAGTATAACATAGTTTAGTATATTTTTTATAGTTTTATTTATTAGACAGATAAATAAAAATATGAATAAGCACATTTTATCATACACTGAAAAACTTAACGAATCAATAGGTAGAGGCTCTGTTTTGTTAATAAAAGGCAAGCCCACTGATAATGGTAGGTATCTATATGTTACATACATTAAGGGATACGCTGAGATAAAACCTGGAATCAAGATGGTTTTTATAGGTGATCAGGTATGGAGAGTGATACATAAAGGAGATGGTAAGTTCGCTGGTAGAAAAATTGATTATAGAAGCGAAGATAGTTTAAAGGGAGTATTCAACATGAAGAACCCAGGAAAACCCAGCTTGGTTTTAAACCATAACAAGACTCCATTTCACTGGCTTACACTGAATAGAACAGATATAGGTGCTGCACTTAAGGAAATAGGACCACGTTTATTTAGTCATGAACTTATATTAGAATCAAATCAGTCTGTTAATATAAACGCATATCTAACAGGTGAACTTGTGAAAGCACTAACAGGTAGAGATTCAGCAGTTTTAGTTCAAGATGTAATTGCAGGAGAAGACTATGATGTAGATAGATTTGAAGAACGGGCAGAAGAGCACGATCGTGACAGTAGATACGATGCAGAATGGGATGCTACCTTTGAATTTATAGTTGATGAATCAAAGGTACCCGACTTATATAAGCCACATATAATTGATGAACGTACATCAGAGGAATATCAATTAATGCAAAACCTGGGATTAGGTGGTGAACCATATTCACTTAGAATGGATTTTTATACCGAGGTCGATGTTAGCCATTCATATGATGAAGGAGATAGATGGACTCCTCCTTCTGGAGATACTGAAATAGGAGATCCGGAAACTAATATTGTATTTACCGCAGATACTAAAGAGTTCGGTGCAGCTAAGGCTGAATACGAAAGATTGAAAATAGAATGGGCACACAGAGAAGATAAAACTAAAAAATATCCAGATAATTCAGATGAATTGTTTAAAGCAAGAACTAAATATTTTGGATATCATTTTCTAGAATTAGACGAAGAAGAGGTTGATTTAACAGGACATACTGATGTAGTTAACGATCTAAGTACATTAAATAAAATGATGGAAGGAGAATTTCCTTCAGATATTATAACCGGATTTAAGAGTGTAGTTGGATTAGGATCAAGTGGATCAAGCAACGTATCCAAAGATTTATCTAAACTTGAATATGAATATAAGCATCCACAATTTGCAAATCTGACTCCAGAAATATTAAAGAAGTGGGAGCATATAAAATCAGTTGATATAGCCGGACTTGAAACCAAAGTTAATCTAATGATTGAAGAACAAAAATTGTTAGAAGAGCGTGATCACGAAGAGTCTGATAATCCACTAACTGAACAGGAAATTGCAAGATCTAATGAGATCACTGAATTCATAGCAAGTGAGGTTCCTAACTCAACTCAATACTCAGGATTTAATTATTCTAAAGGTAGACACGCCTGGGTTATTAATCATGTAAGTTTTGGATTAGTAAAACAAAGTTTCGACGCCTTAAAGAAGAGATCAAGAGGAACTGATTTTGATATTAGACAATTGAATTCACAATATAACAAAGTTCGATACGAAATAAAAACAAACGAGATTACAGGTAGACCAGTATCTTCTAAATTAGAGAAATCTCGTATGTATGTTAACTTTTTTGTAAACCCTGCAGATCGTATTTAGTATAAAACTCCAAATTAACAATTATGGATAATTACACTCGACCAAAAGACGAGTCTTACGAAGACTCTCCTGAGGATTTATTAGCAGGACTACTTGTATTTTCTCAAGCACTTAACGTAACTATTCCTCAGGGAGAGGGCGTATTAATAGTAGCAAAAGGAGACGCAGAAGCATACTTTGCACCTAAAGGTGAATTACTAATAATCGCCAACATGGACGGACAAATACAAGTTATGGCATTGAAAGACGTACTTGATGATACTACCGGATTTACCGAAGGAATGTGGATCACAGTTGGAGCACCTGACGAAGAAGATACAATAGACTAATATGAATAATAAGAAAGTGCTTGTGACCGGCGGAGCGGGTTTTGTTGGATCCAACCTCATTAGAAAAATCCTAGAGAAATACCCCGATTCAAAGATCACAGTACTCGATAATCTATTCACAGGAACTAAAGAAAGTTTACCAGATGATGTAGTCTTTATCCATGATGCAACCTGGAATATACAATATCGCTTCCGTAGTGACATCGGAACATTCGATATTGTATTTCACTTCGGTGAATATTCTAGAATATCATCGTCGTTCAGCGATATAGAATACGTACTCAAATCTAATTTACACGGAACTGCGTGTGTCCTCGATATGTGTAGAAAATGGGGAGCTAAGTTAATATACTCAGCATCAAGTTCTAAATTTGGTAACGAGGGTAAAGACGAGAACCTATCTCCTTATTCATGGACTAAATCAAAGGGTGTAGAACTTATAAAAAATTACAAAGAGTGGTATAATTTAGAATATGAAATCTGTTATTTCTTTAATGTATACGGACCAGGACAGATAACCACTGGAGATTACGCTACTGTTGTTGGGATATTTGAAAGACAATATAACGCAGGAGATGATCTTACAATAGTTGAACCTGGAACCCAGACACGAGACTTTACTCACATCGAAGATATAGTAAATGGAATTATTAAATCAGTTGAAAAGAATCTAAACGGTGAATGGCACCTTAGATCTGGAACTGCATATAGTATAATAGAAGTAGCTAAAATGTTTGATTGTGAGTATACATTCATTCCAAAAAGAAGAGGAGAACGCAAGTATGCTGTTGATATTGAGACTGATACAAATGAAAAGCTTGAATGGGAACCAAAACATAAATTGAACGAATACATAACTATAAACGGTAACGATGACACTAACTAGCTTAAATAAATATATTATACGTAGACCGCTAATAGTTTACATTTTATTTCTTATAACCGGATTAGTATTCTTTGGAAGATATGATTATCTTATTAAGGCTGAACCTGATTTAGTTGTGCTTACTGACACAGTCATAGTGTATGTTGATTCATCTAAAACACATGATATGTTTTTACACGATGTTGCTGTATTTGAAAGCAACGTTGATTATCGTAAAGTTAATAGATTTGGATATTTAGGTAAATATCAATTTGGTAGAGCTACAATTAAGGACATAGGAATCGACGCATCACCCCAAGAATTCATAGATCAACCGATGTTACAAGAACATGCAATGGAATTATATCTATTTAGCAATAAGAAACAACTCGGTGATTACATAGGAACTCACCAGTTCACTATCTTTAGAGGAATATATATCACAGAATCAGGAGTACTTGCTGCCGCTCACTTAGGCGGAGCGGGATCAGTTAAGAAGTTTTTTAAAGGCGGAGAAGTATTTAAAGATGGAAATGGAGTACCTATTACAAAATATATGTCAGAATTTAGTGGATATAATTTAGAATTTAAATAAAAGTGAATGTAATACACGTCCGAATAAAGAAGATGAAAAGAATTAAACTATATTGGATATTGGCAATGATTTTGATGATAATCATGTATGTAATATATGACTCTTCAACCGCGTGTATGACAGGACTAGGTTGGATATTATTGGATAAATGTATAAACGATAAACCAAAAACAGAAGATGAGGAAATATAAAATCATAGAAGAAAAAAGACCAACCGACGGCTTCACAAGATGGATACCTATGGTGACCTCTCCAAAAAAAAATGGAGGTCGTATTGTTGAGAATTGGGAAAAACTAAAAACATATGTTAATTTTTCCAATAAGGGATATTTTGAAAAAAAGGAAAGGGCTGAAGAATTTATTAATAGATATGAGGTGCACATGCAGGAAATAGAGGTAGCGTTTATTGTAGATGAAACTGAATATACACCAACTTCTGCCCAAAACTATTTAGACGAACAAGAAGGTATCAGGGAACTAGCAAGATTAAAAAAGGAATACGCTATCTCACCAGAAGAATTAGAAATCTTCAAAAACCAAAGCAAACATGACTGAAGAGCAAATAAGAGAATTAGGCTTCGAAAAAAAAACAGAAGAAAATGTTGAAGATCCATTTTACTATTATACTCTAGATATTGTAAATGGATTAGCCTTTATTAGTCAAGCAAATGATGAACTAGAAAATGGTGAATGGATTGTAGAAATATTTAATACTGAACCAGCGATAAAGTTTAAAGATGTTAAGTCACTAACCGAGCTAATTAATCTATTAAACCAAAACAAAGATCATGAGTAAAACCATATATATAGGAGACATTCACGGTAGAGACGTATGGGAAAAAATAGTCGAAGAACACGATGATGCTGATAATATCGTATTCATTGGAGATTATTTCGATTCGTTCGATATCCCAGGATTGACTCAATTAAGTAATGCACAGAGAATTGTTGAGTATAAAAAGTTTAGAGAGTTAGACCCATCAAAGAAAGTATACCTATTAATCGGAAACCATGATATTCATTACTGGCCAAGTATTAAATCGAGAGGCAGTACCGTAGGATTTCAATCAACTATGATGCATCAATACGAACAATTTTTCAGAGAGAATGAAAGCTGCTTTCAGATGTCTGTTCTAATCGATAATAGATTATGTACACATGCTGGTGTTAGTAGTGAATTCTTGAAAGACGTAGGATTTTGGATAATGGATAATGCCGACGAGTCAATGATACCTGACTATCTAAACGATTTGTTTCACTATAAACCAAATGAGTTCACTTTTAATTCTTGTGCTGATAGAAATGTAGGCATTCCAGCAAATGGTTACGGTGATGATGAATGGCAATCTCCAATTTGGATCAGACCTAAATCACTACAACGAGTTAATAAGAAGACGGACCTAAAGAAAAATTACATTCAAATTGTTGGACATACTCAACAAGACCATATTGACATTAAAGGTAAAACAACTGGTGGTAAGTATTATTATATTGATACTCTTCCTAGTGGTGAATATCTTATCGATGTTGATGGTGAATTTGAAATAGGATATGCAACAATTGTAAAATATACTTAAGATGAAAACAATAATTGAATACGATGACTCTGAAGATGACCAAATGGCATTAAAAAGAGCTATGAAATCAACTGATATGGCATCCGTATTATTTGAGATACAAATCAACATGAAGAAGAATATTGTTCACATGCTTGATGCATATAATGCAACGGATGCTGAATACGAATTATTAGACAATGTATGGAAATGTATAAACGAAGAGTTTGAATCATATGGAATACATGTTGACGAGTTAATAGATTAAACCAAAACAAAGATGAGAATTTACCTAGCAATACCTTACACTCGTCATGAAAAGTTAAGCTTTAAAATGGCAAATCACGCGTCATATGAGCTTATTAAAATGAAGCACATTCCGTTATCTCCAATATCAATGTCACATCCAATAGTAGAACAATCTAAAGTTGATGGAAAATACACAGAGGAATTACTCGGAACCTGGGAAGTATGGTCAACTATTGATTATGCATTCATAGATTGGTGTGACGAAATCTGGGTAGTTGAAATGTCAAAGGATGCCATTCAAGGATCTACCGGTGTTAAAGCTGAACTTGAATATGCCAAGAAATTAGGCAAGGCTGTTCGTACAATCAAAGTTAATTACACGGGAGAAGGAGAAGACCTGAATTGGACGTTTAAATTTCCTAAAGTTAAGGGATTCAGATCGAATGCAAGAATCCATGCAGAAAACATTGTAGGAAAAGTTTTTAGTTGTGATGCAGAACTCGACGCTGTTGAATTAGTAGAAGAGATATTATCATGATTGGATTAATAAATAACGAAGTAGAAATGATATGGTCGATGGCTGTTATTATAATAGGAATAATATTATATTTTATAACAAACAGGAAGGTAAACTATGTCTATCAATACACTAAAGGAGATGGATTAACCAATACTTGGATTAAGTGGATCATAGTGTGGATATTGAGCTATCTGTTAATGTTAGCGGGTTTATGGAATGTAATACTTATTGCTATATCTACGTGATTAGCATAATATTACTACAATAGAGAACATTTTTGGTTAGAGACCACTAATCGAAGATAAATATTTATATGGGATTTCACAAACGCAGAATTACAACAGATAATATATTATACGCATATAAAAACATGGGAATATACGGAATAAAGAGTTTGTTCAAAGCGGATGCTATAATGATAAGTGACGAATTTAGTTCTACTATATTCGATTTAGTTAGCGATAAAAAAGAAGATGACGCAATTAAGTTATTAGATAGTATTGCTTGACAAAACTACCTGATGGACTATGATACTAATGTTACAATATCTCCATACTATAGTGAACCACTTTAAATTAGAAAAAGAATCATACGCCAATTGGTAATATTCAGTAAATAAATAACAATAAACCTATCTCAATGCAGCACATTACACCGTATCCTATTTGGGAAAGTCTTAACTCTTTAAGTAAATTAGAGGAAAAGGATCAAGTTATATTATTCACAGATGTGAAATCAAGTTCTAAGCTTTGGAAATTACATGAGACTGGTATGTTTGCTGCACTTGAAGAACATGAAACTCGAATGGAGAAGTTCGTAGATAAATGGGATGGTGAAATAATTAAAACAATAGGCGATAGTTACATGCTAGGATTCGACGGCAAGAATTCATTACTTAGATCAGTACAGGCGGCATATGAGATTCAAAAGGATATCACAGATAATCCAATAAAGATAAAGAATGAAGCACTATCAATTAGATTAGGCATCCATAGAGGATCTCTATACAAAAAGAAAGTAAGGATTCAAGGCAAGATGTTGATGGATTACTTTGGTAACACCGTGAACACTGCATCTCGTATGGAATCTGTTGTATCTGATCCTGGAAGTATAGCATTTAGTTATAGTATAGATCTTCCAAAAGCAGAAGAAGTTGAACTTAAAGAATGGATTGAGGATATGAAATTAGATATGCAGATATTTGATTACCAACATCAGTGTTATTCAGGAAAGAGAAATAGATCAGGTAGACTTTTATCTGAATTACAATTACATACATGCGAACCGCTTGACGATTTAAAGGGCGTAGCTAAAGTAACTGCATATAAATTAAACTTAAAATAAACTAGATAACATATGAAATCACTAATAACATCAGTTCTGTTACTATGCAATACGCTATGTTACAGTCAAATGCTTGATTATCCACAATTAACAGACTTAACCAATCAAATCATTAAACATAAAGGATATGTATTATCTTATAATGAAACATGTGAACATGCAAATTGGGTTAAATACATGGTGACTAAAGCTGACTTAGATACAACAATTGCAAAACGTAAGAATAACTTCAAGGAAGATAAGGACGTTCCAACCGGATCCGCTTCTCTTGCTGATTATAAAGGAAGTGGATACGATAGAGGACATTTAGCTCCTGCCGCTACCTTTGTAGACGATCAAGGAAAGATGGATGAATCATTTTATATGTCAAACATGTCTCCACAACATCCATCGTTTAATCGTGGAATATGGAAGAAGCTTGAGAGCTATGAACGTAAACTTGCCGTTGAAAGTGATACTGTTTATGTTATAACTGGTGGAGTACTACATGAAAGATTAGAGACGATAGGTGAGAATAACGTATGTGTACCTGAGTTGTATTATAAAATAATATACAACGATACATTTATCATGTGTTTTATACTTAAGAATGAAAAATCAAATGACGCTCTATATATGTTCAAACAACCATTAGAAGTACTTGAAAATGAAGTAGGCTGGAAATTTAAATTATGAAAAGAATATTAATATTTGCATCTATTCTAATCTTTTTAGCAGGATGCGCCGCACAACAAAAGAATAACTGTGGAACTAAGGCACAGAAAAAAGCTAAACATAATTCTATGAAATCTGGTAGATCTCCTGGTGGAGGAATGTTACATTAATTACATTCTATTAAATACCCCAAGGATATCTTCTTTGTCTGGATTTTTGTCGCTTACACAAATATCTGCAATGTCATTATGCGCACATTTAACTCCACGTTCGTTTCGTAAACTATCCCACACTTTTTCTATTATTGGATTTTGTCTTCTACCTTTGCCTGAATATAAATGTCCTGCCCAGTCTACTATACTTCTGTATATTTTTGTGCCTAGTCCTAATCCTCTTAATTCTTCTGCCATGTTAATATGGATTTGATAGAATGTTCCGTTTATAATTTGTATATCAACAATGATTCCTCTACTAATATCTATATCTAAAGGTTGAGACATACTAAGCCATACGATATTGTTGCCATCGTTTCCAATATCCTTCCAATCCATATCTTGCCATTTTAAATTACTTAGAATTTCTCGTTCTTCTTCGCTAACGTCAAGTTGATCAGCTATTCTCAGTCCCACTGATCCTAATTTTTCGAACATTTTAAAACTTAAAGCGAAGTGAGAGTTCATTAGATTAAACCCTTTTTAATTGCCTTTGCGTCTAACGATTCTATAGCACTTTTTAATTCTGCCTGAGAATCAGAGGCTTTAATAGTTTGATCTTGCCATTCAAATCCAGGGTCCTTGAATTCTTCAAAATTAGGATGTGACATGATTGTATCTTTCATTTTAGTAATATCCTCTCTGATTTTATCAAGTGACTCTTGATCAGTAGGAGATGCCTTTTTAATACCATTAATGAAGGATTTATACATTTTTATTAGCTCAGCCTGAGGTGTCATTCCCTTCCCGTACAATCTAAAGGGGGTCTCATGTTTATCTTCTTCGTTAACTTTCTTATATCCCTTATAATTTCTTATTACTTTATTTTTCATACATGTGTATTTTTTTACAGTTTTATAGTATTATTTATTAGAAAACAACCATCAGGTTTTATTAAAATTCAATTATTATGGCAATAGATTTAACTGCAACCGACATTAGGGATTTAACAGAGGGAATTAAAAGGAAATCTCCTCATGTATTTAAACCAACTCCTAAACTCAGCATCGAAGATAAGTTAATAAATTTTATAGTAGAACAACATGGCAATATAGATTTAAGAACCACTGCTAAGAAATTTGAAAAGACAACAACTGAGGTTTCAGAAATATTAACTGGTCTAGGATATCACTCGTAGCTAAACAAAAGTTAAATTTTAATGATGATTAGAAAGAGGTGGAAGATTTAATTAAGGAAATATAACGGGTTGTATATTATTTGTTTGATTTAAAATAATAAACATGAACAGTAAAGAAAAAATATTAGAAGAGAAACATAATATGTCTGCTTGTATGTTGTCTATATTAGATAGTTTAAAGTTATACGATAACAATAGTTTAGATTTAGGCGATGAAACTTTGTCAGAAATGATGTTTAGAAAAATGAAAGGGTATAATATCGACATAAATAAAGAATTGGGATTTACACATTTAAAACCAATTATTAAAAACCAAAACAAAGATGGCATATAAAGAAGAGGAAGACCCAATATGGCCTATCATGTTTATAATATTGTTCATTGCTTTTTTGCTATGGATTCCTATTTGTATATATGTATTATAACAAACAAAAATACTTAAATCAAAATAAAGATGAAAAGATTTCAAGAAAGTAATTGGATAGTAAAACTATGGAGATTACGACACTACATATACATTCCATTCAGGTTCCTTAGTTACAAACTACGCGGTGGAGATGATTTTCCAAATGATAAAACTCCTTGGAGTGTATTAGTTGGATCTGCACAATGTGATATGAATTGGAATTACACATCAGAAGAGGTAAACGAATACATCAGTAAAAACAGAGATGATGACCGTAGTAATCTTAATACTCACGGAGATGTTGACGAATATTAAACCAAAACAAAGATGAGTAGATGTCTTATACTGATATTGGTGTTTCTATCTATGCAAAGCTATGGGCAGACACCAATGGTCTGTACCAAAGATGATGGTAGAGTTTGCCAACGATAAAGTAAAAGCGTTAATTATGAGAAATAAACTTATTGAAAAGATACTAAAGGAAACACCGCTTGAAACGAGGGTAAAAGTTAGCATTGAAGCTTATTTTATAGCCGAATATGACAGAAAATGTTTTGAGAAATCGGAACCTTTATTAAAAGCGGTGTTGGACCACATAAAGCAATGGAAGGATGACGGATGTCCTTAATCCTTTTTTATACATTGTTGTAAAAAGCGTTTTAATGGAATTTAATTAATGTTATAAATTTTAAAATTATGGAAATTATAATAGTGTTGTATTTAATATTGGTGTTTGTTTTAGTGTTAGATGCTGTTATTGAAAAGGTGAAGTAATAATTTTATTGTTTTATAACGGTATCGTGTAAGCGTAGTTGCGGAATTAATAACTTAAAATAATAGATATGGAAAATACAAAAAAATCATTTGGCGAAATATGGGCTGAATTAACGACTGAGCAAACAGAATACTTAAAAGGATATATTGATAGACAAAGGCAAGACGCTGTTAAACACTACCAAGCCGAGCAATTGCGTTTACACAATGTTAGTAAAACGAAGTGAACGTTTTAATGGTTGCTAACGAATTTGGGTATGGTTAGTGTGATTAATTAAGAACGAAAATTTATAAAAATGGAAGAAGCTAGAGAACTATTATTAAAACACCTTTACTTGCAAGGTGGTGACGGACTTGGAATAAGTGACGGACGTGTTTACAATGCTTGTTTAGATGCGATAATGGAAGCTATTAATTATACGCATAGTTGTAAAAGCGATAGCGAACTGTTAAAGGTTTTAGGCGAACACATAGCTGAACAATTTGACCATAAGGCAGAAGATGTTATTGAACAATTAGAATGGAAATTTAAAAACCTTTAATTGTTTACAACGGTTTGTGTAAGAACTGTTGCGACTTAATAAGTATTAAATAACCAATATAATAAAATCTAATACACTACTAACGTGAAAACTAAACAAGAAATAGAAGAATGTATAGAAGCATTTAAAGAACGAACAGGAGCTGACCCCACTATTGATGGTAATGGACAATCAATGACGTGTCCTTATTGTGGAACCAAGGAATGTGTTATTAATCCCAAGGTTCCTAAAGAGGAACAGGGTGAACTAATGAAAATGCTATGGTGTATTAAAGCATTTAAAGTAGATAACTATAGTCATTGTAGAGTATGTGACCAATGGTTTGGAAGTTAATAATTAAAAACAAATAACTATGAAAGTAATATTAGAAAAAAAAGAATCAGAGGATTATTTCTATAATGCAATGTGCAGCGGGTTCGGATACTTTGGAGGATACGGATTATCTCTAGACTATAAGGACTCAGATTATGCGAAGGCTAAGACGAAATATAAAAAGGATAATGATTCTGATCCGTGCCGTGAAGACATATACTTAGGAATACTTAAGATAGGAGGCTCGCTCATAATAATAGATGAAGAATGTGAAGGTGAAAATAATAGTACCATTACTTTAAAAGACGTTCATGATAGAGTACAATTAACTCCACATAACCATCTAATGGATATGATCAATGAGGGTGACGATGCTATCACAGCTGACTGTATTCTTCAGACTGTATTCTTTGGGGACGTTATATTCGGATAACATTTAACTACGGAGTAACACAACATGGAAGGTATATCAATAGGGAATTACGAAACTCACAGCAAGCTTGAAGCAACTGAGTCTCTCTACGTAATAAAGGAATATGGAATTCAGGCATGGTATGATTTATCAGCGATCACTGATTATCCGATGGCACAAGAGGTTCTTAATAGAATACTAAAGACTCTCATACGAATAGAGCAATATGAAGATTGTAGGTTTATCGAAGAGTTAATACCATTATTCGCAGAAAAGAAACCGTAAAGGTATAATATTTAACGTTTGTTTTAAGGGGAATTAGGCTGGATTTATCCGGCCTTTTTCTTGTTCCACTGAGAAGAGCCAGCATCTGCCCTCAGTAGTGGCTCGAATCCTTTTCCCAATTATATTTTTTTTATTCATATATTATTCTTATATTTACCTAACTTAAAACAAACAACATGGAAAACTTTTTATCAAATCACTTAGGAAAAATAGTATATTTAGGATTTATTATAATAGTATTAATTATATCATTAAGCGTAACTACATATTAGCATTATGAATACCACTATAGCAATACTTAAAAAAGAAATTGAAGACCGAAGAAGATTAATTTCGCTAGGAGTATGGAAGGATAAGATAGAAAAATTACTAGTACTCGAAATAGATAGTCTAGAAAAAGCGGTTAACATTCTTGAGGGAAGTAGCGCCTAAGTAAATAATACAATATCTATAATGTGAGGGACTTCGGTCCCTTTCTTTTTAAGGTAACGGAAGGAGCCATGTCTGCCCGGGACTGTGGCTCTGAACAAATGTGAAATCTTATTTTTATTTGTGGTATATTATACCTATATTTACTTAACTTAAAACAAACAACTTAAAATAATCATTATGAATATGACACCTATTGAACCATCAGAATTAAGAACTAAATTAAACGAGGGAATCGTTCAGTTCGCATTTAAAAAATTAGATGGAGATTTACGTACCGCAGTTGGTACCACATCTTTAGATAATATACCTGTGGATAATCATCCAAATGGAAATGGAGCATCTCCTTCCTCCGTTGTTACATTCTTTGATATTTCAAAGGCTGCATGGAGATCAGTATCGACATCACAGGAAATATTCTTGGCGGATTAGACATTGACTAATATATAATAGTAACAGGTAAGTTTACGCGTTTCATAACCGCTTTGGTTCTTACTTGGAAACCGGAAGTCTTTGCTTCCGGTTTTATTTTGCTCGCAAACCAGGAACTGGACGGGAGTTCTTACCCGGATCCGGATCTAGTGGTTCTGACTAAATTTAAAACTTTATTTTTTTAATCCAATAAATAATATTATATTTACTTAACTTAAAACAATAACACTATGGAAACTATTATTACAACTGAAAACTTTTTAGCGATTCATAAACCTTGGATTGAATTACCTAGTAACATGTTAGATAATATGATTAAGGTAGCAGAAGAGACACTTGAAAGTCCATACTTTCCTGAGGAATTGAAACCTCTTACTGCTAAGATGCACCTAGACTTAATTAAAGAAAAGATATCCAGGAACTAATGTCTAAGCAAAAGAAATATAAAATTACTAAGGAACAGATACATACTGGCCAACGTAAGATTTCACGTGAGATGGAGATGGAGAGAAATGGCAAATGGACGGCTACACATAAGATACATAAGTCGGATAAAACATATTCACGTAATAAATTTAAAAATGAAGGATTCCTCGAGCATCGCTATTAGATACGTGGTCGACGATGCTGACTCTGATAGAGTTTGTATACAGGCTATTATAGATGAAGTAGAAGTAGGTGCTATCATTCTAGAAACAATACATGACGCGCATTCAGAATTTGAAGGTGCGATAGATGACGAGGAAATAAGTGAAGATATGGTAAATCAGTTGTTTCCTGATGATGTCATACAGTCTATCAATCATTTAAAGGTTAATACTGAATACCAACGACTCGGTATCGGAGATGGTTTAATGAATCAAGCGTTAGATTACTTTGAGTTACAGGGAGTATCTACAATATACCTCAATGCATGTCCCATGGGATGCTGTATCTCATTAAAGAATCTTACAGATTTCTATGAATCATATGATTTCAAACCTATTATATATGGAGGCCCCAATATAGAGATGGTGAGAGCCGCGTAACCTTGCAAGATCCCTGGGATTTTCGCTCCGACTTAAATTGAAAGTTTATTTTTTTTATTCATTGTTTATACCTATATTTACTTAACTTAAAACAAACAAATATTATGAAAGAGATATTAGATTTCGCAACCGAAGGAAACGCAGATGAAACT